>Ga0137306_100202_pt1 | contig 95743 bp, 94 predicted proteins | sample Inofroosms_March_FD_97187 | JGI IMG/M metagenome (GOLD analysis project Ga0137306, IMG submission 97187) | Mouse cecal microbial communities from Vienna, Austria - N-Acetylneuraminic and N-Acetylglucosamine D2O microcosms_March | ecosystem: Host-associated > Mammals > Digestive system > Large... | reverse complement strand
GAATCGTTGAAGCGGTCACGAGATGCGGCTCATGTCTGATTTGCGGGCGAAGAGCCTTGAAAGCTCAGGCAGCAGCATGCCGTGGCCCGGAGCGGAGAGGGAGGGGTCGGCCTCAAGGAGCGAGTCGACAGAGTCGCGGGCAATCTGAACTATCTGGCCGTCTGTTGCGAGGTTGGCCACATGCAGCTCCATAGGCATGCCGCTTTGCATCGTTCCCTCCAGGTCGCCGGGGCCGCGGGTCTTCAGGTCGGCCTCGGCAATCAGGAATCCATCGGTCGTGGAGGTCATAAGTTCGAGGCGCTTGCGAGTGTCTCCGGCGATCTTGCGCTTCGACATCAGCACGCAGAAGCTTTGGTCGGCTCCACGGCCGACGCGTCCGCGGAGCTGGTGGAGTTGCGAAAGCCCGAATCGCTCGGCGTTCTCTATCACCATCACGGAGGCGTTGGGGACATTCACGCCTACCTCTATCACTGTGGTGGCCACCATTATCTGGGCTTTGTTTTCGACGAACAGCTTCATCTGGTGGTCTTTTTCCTTCGGCTTCATCTTGCCGTGGACGTAGACCACATTGTATGAGGGGAATGTTTCCCGGATTAGGTCATATCCCTCTTCAAGGCACTTGAGGTCGAGTTTCTCGTTTTCTAGGATGAGGGGGTAGACGATGTAGACCTGGCGCCCCTGGGCGAGTTGCCGCCCGATCGAGCGGTATACCTGCTGGCGCTGGTCGTCGAAACGGAGCAGTGTAGTCACCGGCTTGCGTCCCGGGGGAAGTTCATCTATTACCGACACGTCCAGGTCGCCGTAGAGGGTCATGGCCAGGGTGCGTGGTATCGGGGTGGCCGTCATCACAAGCACATGCGGGGCAATGACATTCTTGCTCCACAACCTGGCTCTTTGCACGACTCCGAACCGGTGTTGCTCGTCGATCACGGCGAGGCCGAGGTCGCGGAAACGGACATTGTCTTCGATGACGGCATGGGTGCCGACAAGTATGTGGAGCGAGCCGTCGGCCAGTCCGGCCGCGATTTCCTCTCGTTCCTTTTTCCGGGTGGAGCCTGTGAGCAGGCGGACATTCACACCTAACTGTGCTGCCATGCCGCGTATCGACTCGTAGTGCTGGGTGGCGAGAATCTCGGTGGGGGCCATGAGGCATGCCTGTGTGGCGTTGTCGAGAGCCATCAGCATTGCCATCAGCGCCACTATTGTCTTTCCGGAGCCTACGTCGCCCTGCACCAGGCGGTTCATCTGTCGGCCGGATCCGACATCCGTGCGTATCTCCTTCAGCACGCGTTTCTGCGCGCCGGTGAGCGGGAAAGGCAGAATCTGGGAATAGAAGTTGTTGAAGAACATCCCGATGCGGGGAAACGGACGTCCTTGCACGGTAGCTGAACGCTTGCAGGCGTAGCGGCGTATGTTGAGCTGCAGGTAGAACAGCTCCTCGAATTTCAGGCGCAGACGTGCGCGGTTTAGCTCGTCGTGGTTGCGCGGGTTGTGTATCGTGCGCAATGCGGTGTCAGCGTCGATTAGCCTGCGTTCGGCCAGGATTTCAGCCGGCAACGTCTCGTCAAAGCGTTTCACCACGGCTATGGCGTTGCTTATCCATTGGAAAAGCAGGCGCGAGGTCACGCCCCGGTTGCGCAGCTTCTCGGTGAGCGGATATACCCCCCGCAGCCCTTGCGAGGCTGTGGCTGATTCAGGCTGGTCAACTTCGGGATGGGTCATGCTCCAACGGCCGTTGAATTCGCGCGGCTTGCCGAAGAGGATGTATTCAGAGCCTGTGTGGTATGCCTCCTGCAAGGCTTTTATGCGCTGGAACCATACGACTTCCATTGTGGCAGTGCCGTCTGTGAACAGTCCCGACAACCGGCGTTTGGCCCCCTCGCCGTGGGTGGTGAAGCTTACAAACCGTCCTCTGACCTGTATGTATGGCATCTCACCGCCAAACGACCTTATCGAGTAAATCCTTGAGCGATCGACATAATGGGTAGGGAAATGGTGAACCAGATCGTATAGCGACTTTATGCCAAGTTCCTCGTCGAGGAGCTTGGCTTTTACAGGGCCTATTCCTTTAAGGTATTTTATGTCGAATTCTCGTGGGGATGCCATATGCGGGCTGTTTCCAAGAGCCTTTACTGGAGTGGAGTTATCTGCCTGATGAGAGGATGGCTTCGGCGATGGCTATGTCGCGGGGGTTGGTTATCTTTATGTTGTCGGGATTGCCTTCGACGAGGAAGACATTCTCGTATCCGGCCTCGGCCATTACAGACGCGTCGTCAGTGAATGACTCCTGGTAGGGTTGTGAGTAAGCTTCGCGCAGGCGCCAGAGAATAAATCCCTGGGGGGTCTGCACGGCCCGGAACTCGCCGCGGTCGACGGGGGATGAGCCTACCCCGTCAGAGTCGAGCCTGCGCAATGAGTCGCTGACGGGAATGGCTGGGATTGCCCCGTCAGTGTTGATGGCGGCCGCGCACACGCGTTTCACGGTAGGGGTGTCGACAAGAGGCCGCGCGCCGTCATGGATGAGGACTATCGAGTTGGCGCGCGCGTCGGCCGGGATGGCGGCCAGCCCGTTCTTCACCGACTCCCAGCGGGTGGCTCCTCCATGGACCACGGCCGGCGAAGTGAATCCAAACCTCTCGCAGAGATCGGCCCAGCGTTTCTCCTCAGACGGTGACACCACGATTATGGGGGTGGCTCCAGGGACGGCTGCCTGCAATCTTTCTATCGCGTGCATTACCACCGGCTTGCCATCCAGGAGGCAGAACTGTTTGGGGACATCTGAACCGAACCGGCTTCCGCTCCCCGCTGCTACTATTATTATATATGTGTCGAATAAAGCCATTTGTTATATCCAGCAATTCAAGGCAAAGTTACTAAAAAACGTTGACCTCGCGAAAAACATACGGGAGATAGTGCCTGTGGAGACAAAAGAAACGGTCATCCGATTGGATGACCGTTTCTGATGGTAGCGGGACCGAGAATTGAACTCGGGACCTCCGGGTTATGAATCCGACGCTCTAACCAACTGAGCTATCCCGCCATATTTGTCTTTTCTTTCGGAGGCCAGTGGGGCAATTCCGAAATGTTGCTTGCGCCTCTTGCGTCTTTGCGAGTGCAAAGTTAGGCATTCTTTCCGAACCAGCAAAATTTTTCGCAACTTTTTTCTTCAGGTTTTTAAAATAAAGGTGTGCTTTTTGAGGTTGAACGATGGTGTTTTGTTGCTGGAGGGGACGCTTTGCCTGTTGAAATTGGAAAAAATGCCGAAAAAATTGGTTGTTAAAAAAAATGTTGTAACTTTGTGTTTTAAAACATAAAAGGTATAATCCGAGTTTGATTCGATGCGGCCGGGCGTGGAGAGCGCAGGCCGGAAAAGTCAGATAGATATGATAAAGAAAGCGCTTGAAAAGGTAATGAGCGAGGATATGTCGGAAATCTGGACGGTTCTCAATAATGAGGAGAAACGTCGGATTATCGATTCGTTCGTCATCCACAACTTCAAGAAGAACCAGATGATTTATGCCGAAGGGGAGGAGCCTGAATATCTATGGTGTCTGCTCCAAGGCAAGGTCAAGAAATTCAAGGACGGAGTCGGAGGCCGGGTGCAGATACTGCGTCTTATAAGGTCGGTGCAGTACTTCGGTTACCGGGCGTATTTCGCCAACGAGCGTTACAATTCGTCGGCCGCGGCTTTCGAGCCTTCGACAGTCGGGACATTGCCGATGACCTTGGTCAAGGACATGATAAACAACAACCGCAAGCTCGCCTGGTTTTTCATTCACGAGCTGTCGCGCAACCTTGGCGGGTCTGACACTAAGATTGTCAATCTTACACAGAAGCATATCCGTGGCCGTCTGGCCGAGGCCCTGATTGTGCTGAGCGACCATTATGGGTTTGAGGATGACAATATGACCCTCAAGATTTATATGGCGCGCGAAGACTTGGCCAATCTCTCCAACATGACCACTTCAAATGCCATCCGCACCCTTTCTGGCTTTGTGGCCGAGAAGCTCATAACAGTCGACGGGCGTCGTATCCGCATACTCGATGAGCCGCAACTGCGCAAGATATCCAAGTACGGCTGACGCGCCGATGGTCGGAGAGGTCCGGCCGCAGGCAAAAACCACCCGGTGGCTGGTTGTCACAGACAATCAATCACCGGGTGGTTTTTATCGTATGCGGTGGGGGATTATTTCGCGGCGAGCACTTCGATTTCGACCAGGACCTGCTTGGGAAGCTCGCGGACGGCGACTGCCGAACGGGCGGGATAGGGCGCGCTGAAAGCTTCGGCGTAAACGGCGTTCATGGCGGCGAAGTCGGCCATGTCGGCGAGATAGACAGTGGTCTTGATGACATTGTCCATTGTCAGTCCGGCGGCTTCGAGGATTGCCTTCACGTTGCTGAGCGACTGGCGTGTCTGCTCTGTGATTCCTTCGGGGATTTCGCCGGTCTCGGGGTTGAGGGGAATCTGGCCGGATGCGAACAGGAAGGGGCCGCAGTCTATTGCCTGGCTGTAAGGCCCGATGGCTCCGGGAGCCTTGTCAGTTGCGATTGGAGTTTTCATTTCGGTTGTCATTAATGGTTAAAGATGATACAAGTATTTTGTCGGCTTTTTCGAGTGCCGTTTCCTTTATGGAGTCGATGGTGGCGTTGATGTCGCCGTAACGAGTGTCGAAGCCGGGTATGAATCCCTTGGAGCCTGTGTCGCCCACGCGGCGTATCACCTCGCCGAGGGTGAGGTCGGCGGGGTTGACCGATGGCACGAAGCGGCAGACATCGTCGCCTGGCTTTTCCACCACATTAAGCAGCAGTTTGGCGGCGACCAAGCGGTTGACAGCCGCTGTGACCAGTGATATGGGCAGGCCGTATTGCTCGGAGAGCTGGTGGGTGGTCAGCGGTTTCTCCTCCTTCACAAAGCGGTTGACGGTGATTGTCATGACGCAAAGCATTATTCGCCAGCGGTAGTCGTCTGAGATTTTTTCTATCTCGTTGGAGAAGCTGAACTCAAATATGTTTTGCGAGGAGTAGCAGTAAACGGCGCCCGACAGGGTTATCAGCCACACAAGCTGCAGCCATATCAGCAGCAATGGAAGGAATGAGAATGAACCGTAGATAGCGTTGTATTTTGTGACGTATATCTGTCCGTTTACGAAGAGCCATTGCAGGATGATGAACGCCGTCCCGGCCAGCATCCCGGCAATGAACGCGTTTTTGAATTTCACCCTTGTGTTTGGAATCAGCATATAGCTTCCGGCAAAAAACAGCCATACCAGCACCAGCGATGAGCAGTCGAGCAATGTCGACACCACCGGCGACAAGAAATTTATCGGGAGGGTGTCTTGGATTGTTGTGGACATGAAGACTGTGATGCCGCTGGCGCATATCATCAACACGGGCAGAATCAGGAAGATGGCTGTGTAGTCGGTTATTTTTCGCCATATGGTGCGCCCTTGAGGGATTCCCCATATCTTGTTGAACGCGTCCTCCACATTTGATATCAGGGAAATCAAGGTCCAAAGCAGGAATATGATACCGATGCCGACAAAAATCCCTTCGGAAGACTGGGCAAGATAGGAGTCGACAAATTTCAGGGCTGTGGCGAGGGCTTTTGACTGCGCCGGGAAGGAGCTGAAAAGCTGGCTCTCGACAAGGTTCTGAAATCCGAATCCTCGGCAGATGGCAAACAGCAGGGCCAATGCCGGGACTATGGCGAGGAGGGTCTGGTAGGTGAGGGAGGCGGCGCGGTTTTGCAGGTCGGCGTTGAGAAATGACCTTACCGAAAGGTTGGCGGTCTTCATCAGGTTGACCTTCCAGTTGCGTCGGGTGTCGCTCCACACCCCGGAGGTGGAGTAGTTGTACCAGCCCATGCCCTTGGCGGTGAGCCTTGCAATCCATCCCGAGCCTTTTTTGCTCTTTTTTCCTTCTTGTGGAGTCTCCATCAGATGAGGTTTTGTTCCGACATGGCAAATTTAATAAAAAAAACGGTTATTTGTCAACAGGGGTGGCGAGTTTCTTTCGTTTGCCCCGGTTGGTGAGGAGCATCCCGGCGACAATGGCGGCCATCGCTATGACCTGAATCAGATGTAGATGCGCCAGGCCTATGCATACAGACCCGATTGCCGCGAAGACCGGGACGAGATACTGGTAAATCGAAACCAGCTCGCTGCCAATCAGCTTTATGGCCGGATTGACCATCAGGTATGACAGGAATGTGGGACATGTGACCACGAACACAATCATCAGCCACGGGCCCCAGTGATGGCCTGTGTGGAACAATGGAGCCTGGGGCAAGTCGCCGATCAGAAGCAGGCATGGGATGAACGCTGCCAGGAATATCCAGCGAAGCAGGGATATCGGCCGGTATTTGTGGGTGGGGCCTTCAAGCACCACAAGGTAAATCGCGTAACACAGCGAACTGGCCAGGGCGAGAAGATTGCCGAGAAGCACGTCAGACGATTTTCCTCCTGAGTGTCTTGCCAGAATAACGGCTACTGCGCCGGCGAATGAGAGCAGTAGCCCTATGAGTTCCATGGCCGAAGGACGCCCATGGCGGAATATGACATTTATCAGTATCACGAACACCGGGGGAAGTGTCATTATTATGGCCACATCGATGGGGTTGGCGTATCTTAGGGATAAGTTGAACAGGTATATGAAGGCAAACAATCCGATGCCTCCTCCCAACAATATCTTCGGAAAATCCTTGCGGGCTATCCGGTCGGGATGCGCAAACAGTGATGCTGCCCAGAAGAGCAGGCATCCGCCTCCCAGTCTGAATATGGTGATGTCGTCTGATGTGAGCCATTCGGGATTCAGGAACTTGACCACCGGGATATTGATGCCGAAAAACAGGGTGGCGACAAGTATGAGCAGGTTTCCGCGCAGCGCGCGAGAGGCTCCTTTCTGATTTCCGGTTATATTTGTCTGAGGCATAGGCTGATGTTAAGTGTTCAGGATATTAACATTCAGGGAGACGTAAATGTTGCCTCATCTTGGGGCTGCCTTGGGTTGTGTCCTGTCGGTGTGCTTGTAAAACAGCGGGGCCGCATTTCCCCGTGGATGGAGGGATGCGGCCCCGTGATATTGTTTATGTGTGAGATGAATCAGAAGGGGAGGTCGTCGTTGGCGGCTTCAGCGGGAGCAGGAGGAGTGGGAGTGGGGAAACCGCCTGGGGCAGCCTGGGGTGCTCCATAAGCGGGAGCCTGGGGTGCTGCGCCAAATCCGGCTGCGGGCTGCGGGAATGAGGGTGCTGCGGGGTATGCCTGGCCGGGGGCGGGGGCGCCTTCAGTCGCGGGCTCGGCTTTCCAGCCGCGGATGCTTGTGTACCAGCGGCCATTGTATTCGCGGCTCTCGATGTCGAAGCTCAGGCGGATTGTGTCGCCGGGGTTTAGTACGAACTGGTCTGCTTTCTCTCCGAAAAAGTCAAAGTGGATTTTCTTGGGAAAGCTTTCGATGGTCTCAAGCACATATTCGCGTTTTTTCCAGGGATTTCCCATTTTTGAGGTGCCTGACATCTCGGGCAGGGCAACTATGATTTTGCCTGTAACTTCCATGATGGACGGTTTTTATATTGTTATTTTTCAGTTGATTCACAAAAAAGAGGCCGGAGGAGAGACTGCTTACTCTTCCGACTTATTTCCCTACAAAATTAGTGAAACATTGGCTTGTCAGCAAATTTTAGGTTGAATATTTCATTGTGGAACGGAAACTTTTTTTTAAATTCGCAGCGTCAATATGTCAGCCTAATCTAAGCATTATCAATATGGCAACGGCCTCACCATGGAAAGTCACCTCTCGTAAAAGTCTGCTCTTGTGTCATTTAGGCGCTCTTGTGGCGGTCGGAATGTGGGGCGGCTCATTTGTGTCTACCAAAGTGCTTGTCAACAACGGCCTCGGTCCGGTGGAGATTTACATCTACCGTTTCCTGTTGGCTTACCTGCTTGTCTTGATCGGGAGCCACTCCAAGCTGCTGGCCAATTCATGGCGTGACGAGTTTTTGTTCTTTATCTGTGGTCTATGCGGATCGTCAATCTATTTTATCGCGGAGAACAATGCCGTCACCTACACCCGCGTGTCTGACGTGTCTATGATCACGACCCTTTCCCCATTGTTGACCACCTTGCTCATCGGGGCGTTGTATAAGAACGAGAGGCCGGGAAAATGGACCTACATAGGTTCGACCATCGCTTTCCTCGGGGTGGGGTTCATCATATTCAAGGATGGATTCTCGTCGAGCGTCCCTGCCGCTGACGGGCCTGACGCGTTGTCGGCCACTATCGGCGACCTGCTTGCCCTCGGAGCCGCGTTCTCGTGGGCTATTTACAGCCTGGTGTTGCGTAAGCTCAATGTCACCTACACCGCGCAGTTCATCACGCGCAAGACTTTCTTCTATGGATTGCTGACGGCTTTGCCTTTCTGGTTCATCTCAAAGGAGCCGGTCTCGCCGGTTGACTTGTTGCTGAAGCCAGAAGTGCTGACCAACCTGCTGTTCCTCGGAGTGCTGTGTTCGATGGTGGCTTACATCCTGTGGGCCTGGGTGATGGGTAATCTTGGTGCCATAAAGACCAATGACTATCTTTATGTGCAGCCAATCGTGACAATGGTGATTGCCGCGATTCTGTTTGGCAAGAATGATCCAATCACGTTGATTGGATGTGTCGGCTGCTTCCTCATCATCGGAGGCTTGTGGCTCGGCGACTATATGACCCGGAAGGAAGCGTTGCGTAAGTGAAGGCGACTTCTCTTCGCGGCCATCAGGCTTTCTCTGAAAGCTCAAGCCATCTCATTTCTTTCTCGTCGAGGAGTTCGGTCAGCTGGGTGTATCGGCGTGACTGCTCGTCGATGTCGGCTATCGGCTGTCCGGAATTGAACAGTTGCTCCAGTGCCTGTTTCTCTTTTGTCAAGGAGTCGATTTCCTCCGTCAGGCTTTCAAACTCCTTGCGTTCCTTGAATGTCAGTTTCTGTGCCCTTTCCAGTCCGCCCCGGCTAAGCTTGACCGCAGGTTCGCCAGCGTCAGAGGCTCCACGGGTTGTCGCTGTCTGCGAGGTTGTTTTCTTCTCCAGCGCGAGTCTCTCCTCACGGTCGCGGTTCTCGCGCCATGAGCGGTACTCGGTGTAATTGCCCGGGAAATCCTTCACCTTGCCGTCACCCTCGAAGACAAACAGATGGTCGGCTATGGAGTCGAGGAAAAAACGGTCGTGGGATATCACGATGACACATCCTTTGAATCCGGCGAGATAATCCTCAAGTATTCCCAGCGTCATTATGTCGAGGTCGTTGGTGGGCTCGTCGAGAATCAGGAAATTGGGGGAACGCATCAACACGGCGGCCAGGTGTAGGCGGCTGCGTTCCCCTCCGCTCAGCTTAGAGATGTATTTCTGCTGGTCTGCGGGAGTGAAGAGGAAATGTTGCAGGAACTGCATGGGGGAGTAGTGGACGTTGTCGTTGACCACGATGTCCTCGGCCAGTTCGGTTATGGCGTCTATGACCCGCTTGTTCTCGTCAAAGGCAATCCCGTCCTGGCTGTAGTAGCCGAAGCGCACAGTCTCGCCGATGTCGAAATGGCCGCTGTCGGGCTGCACGAGTCCCTGGAGCATCTTGATGAATGTGGACTTTCCCGCTCCGTTACGGCCTATGATTCCCACTTTTTCGTATCGGGAAAACACATAGTTTAAGTTGTCGAGGACCTTCTTGTCTCCGAAACTCTTCGACACCCCGCAGGCCTCGAAGATTTTTGACCCTATGTATGATGACGAGACGCGCAGGTCGACGTTGCGTTCACGCAAATCGGTCTGAGAGCGTCTCTTGAGGTCGTGGAACGCGTCGATGCGGTATTGTGCTTTCCCGGCGCGGGCCTGTGGCTGGCGGTTCATCCACTCCTGCTCCTTGCGCAGGGTGTTCTTCACTTTGGCAAGCTCTGAGGCCATCCCCTCCACACGCTCCCGGCGGCGGCGCAGGTAATTGGCGTAGTCTCCTTCATGGATATAGACTTGCGCCCGGTCGATTTCTATTATCTTGTCGCAGATGCGGTCAAGGAAATATCTGTCATGGGTGACCATCAGCAATGTTACCTTCGAACGCGAAAGGAAATTCTCGAGCCATTCGATGGTCGGGATGTCGAGGTGGTTGGTCGGCTCGTCGAGAATCAGCAGGTCAGGCTGGTCGGCAATCACGCGCGCGATGGCAAGGCGTTTGCGCTGTCCTCCCGAAAGTGTTTCTATGAGGGCGTCTGACTCATACACCTCCATCTGTGTGAGCAACCGTTTCAGACGGTCGTCACCTCCTGTGAAGTCTCCCACGGTCATACCCTCCGGGAGGTCTGGTGTCTGCTCCAGAAAGCCGATTTTCAAGTCCTTGCGAGGCGTGATTTTCCCTGAGTCGACACTCTCTGAGCCTGCGATGCAGCGCAGTAGCGTGGTCTTCCCAGTGCCGTTTTTGGCAATCAGTGCGATTTTGTCACCCTGGTTTATCCCGAATGTGACATCGGAGAATATCATCCGGTCGCCGTGGCTTTTTGTGAGGTTCTCTATCTGGAGGTAGCTTATCATCTGCGGTGGGGAATGTCTGTTAACGGTGATGCAAAATTACACAAAGTTTGGTGAAGATGGAAACTTTGAGTAATTTTGTGATAAATCTAAAAGATAGACAATGGACTCAGAAACACGCCTAAGGCTTGAGGAAAAGGTGGTCGAGATGTTAAAGACGGTCTTCGACCCTGAAATCCCGGTGGATATTTACAATCTTGGCCTGATATACAAGATCGACCTTGACGATGACGCGAATCTCGTGATAGACATGACGATGACCGCTCCATCATGTCCGATGGCTGATTTCATCGTGGAGGACGCGAGGTTGAAGCTCGAGTCCATAGATGGACTCAAGTCGGTGGCGATAAATGTCGTTTTTGAGCCCGAATGGACCAAAGACATGATGAGCGAGGAGGCCAAACTTGAACTCGGGATGCTCTGATGGGGCGTGTCTACTTCATATCCGACCTGCATCTGGGCGCCACTTATTTTCCCGATCCGAAGAGGTGGGAGAGACGGGTGGTGTCGTTTCTTGACTCAATAGCCGGTGACGCCGACGAGCTCTATATGCTTGGCGACATACTCGACTACTGGTATGAGTATCGTAACGTTGTCCCCCGTGGATTCGTCAGGTTTTTCGGAGCGTTGGCTCGACTTGCCGACAGGGGGGTAAGGATACATTGGTTCATAGGAAACCACGACATATGGCTTTTCGATTACCTGCGTGACGAGATCGGTCTGGAGGTTGTCGACGGCTATGTGGTGAAAGAAATCATAGGCAAACGTTTCTTCCTTACCCATGGTGACGGAGTCGGCAGGCTAAAACCCACATTCAGGTTTCTCCGGGGTATGTTCCGCAACAAAATCTGTCAGAAGCTTTATGCGGCGATACATCCCCGGTGGACGATAGCGTTCGCCCACAAATGGTCTGACTCCTCGCGGGGATATTCACCCGACAATGTGCCTTCTTTCGAGGGAGAGGAAAACGAGCCTTTGGTGAGGTTCAGCAAGGAGTATCTGCGCGAGGTCGACTCCACGATAGATTATTTCGTGTATGGCCACCGCCATATCCTGCTCGACCTGCCGATTTGCGGCGGTGAGAGTCGGGTTATAGTGCTTGGTGACTGGATATATCACTTCTCCTATGGAGTGTTCGACGGGGAGAAATTTGAGCTGAAAGTATTCGATGAATTACGGGCATAAAAACGAAGCGAGCAACGGTGTGAATGTCGGTCGGTGGCTTAATTGGTTGACTGCAAGCGTGATGAGGGGTTGAGTGGTCGGGCGCGCCGGAAAAACGAAGCGTGCAAAAAGTTGAATTTGCTTTAATCGGGGTTGAATTTTGGGGCGCGAGCGTTTAATATATCTTTAATCGAGGTTTAACCGGGCTTTAACCGGCTTTAATTTTGAGCGGCTGCATGGCTGGATTTAACCGGCTGTGTGGCCGTCGCTGCGTCGTGCCCTGACGAGTGGCCGCCGGAGGCTCAAAAGCGGCTAAATTCAAGCGTTTGGCGCGTTTGTGGCTCATTCTACCGCCACGGCAGCAGGGTAGGGGAGAGAGCAACGCAGCGCGCCCATGTGGGCGAATGACCGACGGAGTGGCACAGGTGTTTAATGGCGTTTAACGACCCCTTAAATGGTTGCTGCTGTGCCCTGCCCCGGGAGGGGTAAAACAGGGGTGGGGGAGTGGTCGAGATTGTGCTCGTTTCGTCCCCTTAAATTGGGTTGGAGACACTGTTGGGGATACATTTGGGGGTACATCTGCACCACCCTACCGACCCCCATAGTGTCAAAATTGGAAACGAAAAGGGCGATTTTTGAGGGTTTAACACCCCTTTAATGCCAAAATTTCGCCATTAAAATATGCCGTTTTATAGTTGTTAACTTGCTGATTTAAGGCGTGTAATGTATTAAACGGCTCAAAAAAGGCGTGAAAAATACGAAAAACGGCCTTTTTAGGGGCTTTGGTGGGGTTAGTTGAGTATGCACGAAGATATACCGAAACGAGCACACCATGAGGCTAAGGAACAGCGGGCGCAGGCGTCGGGGCATGGTGGGAAGTAGTCGCGTTTTTTGTTGCTTTGAGTTCTTCGATCTCTTGTTGGGCTTGTCTAAGTTTTTCTTTCAACTCCCCTATTTCCTGAGCTTGGTGAACTATTTTGTCAAGATACGAGTCAATTAAAGCGGCTTTTGCGGCCAGCTCGCCGTTTAATTTCGCCAGTTGGGATGATGTGTCGGCTACTGCTTGCAGCTCTCTAAGTTGTACCCCTATGTGTTCAAATGCTTTGAGCAACGCGGAGTCCTCAAACTCTTTTGCATATACGATTTGCTTGTCTGTTCCCTTTACTATTTGGTCTAAGATATTTGTTTCCCCCATTTCCATTGCCGTGCCTATGTGTGGGAGGTACATAGAGCCTCGGCCAGTTAGAAGCCAGTTCATATTATATGTTTCAGAAAATTCTGAAAGCATAAACCGGTTAAAAAAATCATAACTGGGTGCACTTTTTCCGTTGAGGATGTCGTAAACGGTTTGAGCACGTTTATAGTTGAGTTTCAGCGCAAAAGCGTTGGGACTCAGTTTAAGGTCTTCTATTATTTCTTTTATGCGTGCAGAAATTTCTGCATTTTTTCCTTTGTTTTCTTTTTCCATTTCAGAATTTTCTGTATCTTTGCAGCGTGTTACTGCGGTTTCGGTCGCCAAAGATACTAAAAAAGGCTCATATTACCAAGGTAACATGCAGAGAAAACTGAAATCAAACCACAAGTAAAAGGATATGAAAACAACCGCCCCGCGTTACATAGACGCAAGCAAAGAGGCAACCTTGAAATTAGCCAAGGCGTTCAGGGTTACAGAAAAATTTGTATATCTGTGCCTCACTTACAGGAAAAACAACGAGACCGCTCGTAAAATTCGTTTTGTCGCAGTGCGCGACTATGAAGCAAAACCAATGCTCCATGTGCCCGAATGTGAGACATTACACGACACAACGGAGGACGGCCGCCAAATAATGCGCCAAGTGTTTGACAACGGAGCGACACTCCGCGCCGACAAGCGCACCGGTGAAGCGTGGATAACGAACCGCCGAGGCGAGGTGGTAGAACACCGCAACCGTATCGAAAAACTTTCAGAACTGGCAGAACTGCAAACGTTGGCCGAAAATCTTTGAAGCAATGGAGATAATCGACGGAAAAGTATGTATAAGCCACGAGGAGCTGACGGGGCGCATTATAACGACTTCTAACCTGAAGGCGTTAGTGCGCAAAGGTCAGGTCGTGCAGGTGCAGCGAGGCGGCAACGGGCGCAAAGCCTTGTTTGACGTCAATAGTTTGCCGCTGAAATGGCGCACGGAGGTTTACCGGCGTTATCCCGACTTGCAGGAGCGGGCCGAGAGCAAAGAGTTTGTCGATACTATCGAGCCGGACGCAAAGGCGCTTGACTTTTTCCAGACCTACAAACTGGCCGACGGCAGGAATTTGCCCGAGGACAAAGTGCTGGAGTATGCGAGCAACGCCGCAGTTATGAACGCTTTCCGGCGTTGCTGGGAGGCTCATGTAAGCAAGAGGCAGCGCACAGGTAAAAAGGCCGTGGCCGCTAAAGAATTTTGGGCGCGAGCCGCGGCAGCGCTTCCGAGATTGGCCGACAGCTTCCCCCATTCCTTGCCCGGGAGCGCGCGCCGTCTGCAAATGAAATTTCAGGAGTATTTGCAGCAGGGTTATGTGTGCTTTATCTCCGGCAAGTATCTGAACGGCAACGCCGCCAAGGTGGCCGACGAGGAACAGGAGCAAGTGCTGACCGCTCTACTGGCCCACCACAACAACCTCCCCGACACATTGGTCTGCGAGGGTTACAACCGCTTTGCGGCAGCCAAGGGGTGGAAATCCATAACCGCCGGAGCGGTGGCCGTGTGGCGTGAGAAGCTGGGCACCGTGATAAGGGCCGGCCGTCTGGGAGTGTCGAACTTCCGCAACAACGTGACAATGCAGGTGAAGCGCAGCCGCCCGACAACCCCGTTCCTGATGTGGTCGCTTGACGGCTGGACTGTGGAGCTGCTGTACCAGACCACCAAGACCGACAAAAAGGGGCACAACGTGACGACCTACACCAACCGCCTGACTATGGTTGTGGTGCTTGATGTTTTCAATAACTACCCGATAGGCTACGCGATAGGCACGCACGAGAGCCCGGCGCTGATTAAAGAGGCATTGAGAGACGCAGCACGCCACAGCCGTGAGCTCACCGGCGAAATGCTCCGGGCCACGCAAGTGCAGAGCGACCGCTACGCGATTAAGACCATGCACGACCTTTACGCTGTCATGGGCGGCAAGGTGACACCGGCACAGGCGCACAACGCCAAGGCCAAGCCCGTAGAGCCTTACTTCAACTATCTAAATACACGCTACTGCATTAGGTGTAATAACTGGTCGGGCTTCGGCATTACAAGCAACCCGAAGCGACAGCCGAACAGCGACGCGCTGAACCGTATGCGCCACCACTTCCCCGACGAAGCAGGCCTCCGCGCCCAGATTAACGAAATGATGAGACTGGAGCGCATGGCGAAATATGAGGAGTTTATGGCCGGATATGGCAAGTTGAAGCCTGAAAACCGCTTACCGCTGAGCCGTGAAACCTACCTGCTGAACTTCGGGGCAGAAACAGGCTTTAAGAACGTGCTCGAGGGCTGCGGACTCCGCCCCACCATTTTAGGGGTCAAGCGTGATTATGATTGTTTTGATCTGACATTCCGCGACCATGCCGCCGAGCGGTGGACGGTATTGTATGATCCTGACGACCTCACGCAAGTGCTGGCCGTGAATGAAGCAGGCACACGCCGCTACATGCTTGAGGAAAAGTATGTGCAGCCAATGGCCTTAGCCGACCGCCAAGAGGGCGACGCGCAACAACTGGAGCGGGTGCGGACCTATAACAAGCAACTGGAGACGCATACAGCCGAGCGCATGGCGCTGGCGTTCCATACAACCCAGCAGATAATCGAGGGCACCCCGGCGCTGCGCGGCAGCATAGAGGACCGCCTGCTGATAACCGACAGCCGAGGCCAGCACAAGGACCGCCGGAGCCAAAAGAGGCTGACCGCCGCCGACATTGACGCGCTGGAGGTCGAAGCCATAGAGGTGCCGATAACAGCCCACGGCGACAGCGACACAGAGGAATTTAATTACAGTAACTTCTAAACAGTAAAAGGACATGATAACGACAGACGAGAAAAAACAGATATGCGACCAGCTCCGCGCTTACTGCGAGCAGAAAGGGAGCCAGAACAAAGCGGCCACCGCTCTGAAAGTGAGCAGCGCGACCGTTAGCAAGATATTGGCCGGCAACTGGGAGACCATAGCCGACGAAATGTGGCGCGGCATAGCCGGGCAAATCGGCGGGGTCAAAGCCGGACAGGCCGAGGGGTGGCAGTTGGTGCCGACCCGGGCATACAACGCAATGACCTTTGCGCTGGAGAACGCACAGCGCGACAGTCTTGTAATGGCCGTTATCGGGAGCGCCGGAAGCGGCAAGACCGAGGCCGTAAAGAACTACACCGCCACCGGGCGCAATGTGTACCACCTCGTTTGCTCCGAGTATTGGAACCGGCGCACGTTCATGGCGAAAGTGTTGCAGACAATGGGCGTGGCATACAGCGGCAACACCGTGGCCGACATGATGGAGGCTATCGTTGACACGTTGAAGCGCAAGGAGTCGCCGCTTATAGTTCTGGACGAGGCCGACAAGCTGAGCGACCAAGTGCTCTACTTTTTCATTAGCCTGTATAACCAGCTCGAGGACCACTGCGGCATTATCCTGACCGCGACCAGCTACCTGCGCGCCCGGATTGAAAAGGGGCTGCGCCTGAACCGCAAAGGCTATGCGGAAATTTTCAGCCGCATAGGCCGCAAGTTCGTGGAGCTTCCCTTGCACAACAGCGAGGACGTGGCCGCTGTATGCGTCGCCAACGGCGTGAGCGACAGCAAGACAATAAACAGCATTGTAGATGAGGCCGACGGCGACCTGCGGCGCGTTAAACGCTCTGTGTGGGCCAAGGTGAAAGGAGGTGCAAAATGAGCAAGAAAATGCACGCGCTGGAGGATGACAAGTGGCTTTGCAATGAGTGCAAGCATTTTGGTGGATTGGTGTTCAAGTGGGGCACCGCCACCACTTGCAAGGGCAAAGCGATAATTAAGTTAAAAAAGAAATGCGACAAATTTGAGAAGCGCTGAGCAAACAAGAGAAACGCACAGAGATAAGCTACAAGGTCTATAACACTATTTGCGAGTGTGACGACATAGGGCAGGCTCTGGAGGTGTTAACCGACACAATCGTGGCAACCATTGCCGGAAACATCAACGGCAAGACCGACCAAGCGCTCATAATGGGCGCTTGCATACGGCGACTAAGAGAATATAAAAAACAAATTCAAAAATGAAACCTTACCCCGTAACACTGAAATATAGCAGCACTTTCGAGCTAATGCCCGGGTGGGTGCCCGAGGTGTTGCAGACATGGCTCGAGGAGGGCTGGACGTGCGACATAACAGTTAAACGGACAACGCAGCCGCTTACAGGTCGCCGGGTGCTTGTAGTGAAAATTACCGCCAGCACTTCCGAGGATTTGGCGGCAAAACGAAAAGCATTAAACAAGATGATTGAGGCCAAGGGGTACGGTCCCAATGTGCTGAGACGTCGGCCAAAGATGAAATAACGAGAGAATGAGCAGAGCGATAAGCAATATAAACGTGCTTGCAGCGCGGTTTGAGACGGTGGAGTTTGCCGGTGAATGGCTGGCGAGCTTCGGCCGTCCCGAGCTTCGCGGAACGTGGATAATATGGGGCGGCTCCGGCTCCGGCAAAACCACGTTTACGCTCATGCTCTGCAAGTATCTGGCGAACTTTGGGCGCGTGGCCTACAACAGCCTCGAGCAGGGGTTGAGCCTATCACTGCAAAAGGCATGGGAGCGCGTCGGAATGGGCGAAGCCGGCAATAGTGTGATCCTGCTGAACAAAGAGGAACTCCCCGAGCTCCGGGCACGCCTAAACAAGCGCAAAAGCCCCGAAATAATCATAATTGACAGTGTGCAATATCTGGACGGCTTCAACTGGGCCAGCTTTAAGAAGCTCAAAAGAGAATACCCCGACAAGCTGTTCATTTTCATAAGTCAGGCCGACCGGGCAGGCAAGGATCCGGACGGCAAGTTGGCCGGAAAAATCCGCTATGACGCCGAGATAAAAATCAAGGTTGAGGGCTTCAAGGCATTTGTTACGACACGCTACGAGGACGCAGAGCGGGGCGAGGGCGGCGCGGACTTCATAATCTGGGAACAGGGCGCGGCAGAGTATTGGGCAGAACAATTAAAGTAAATGACAATGGCGAAAAAGGAAAATAAAACAATGGACCAAATCCACAAAGAGCTATTAAAAAAATATCACACCCTTTGCACGTTGCTGGGGCTTGATGATGAAGCCAAGCGCGCGATCCTGACAAGCTGGGGCGTTGAGAGCAGCCGCGACCTGAGCCAACACCAGCTCATAGACATTTGCGCCAAGCTGAGCGAGCAGGTGGACGAGAAGCAGGGCACGGCCAGACTTGACAAACTGCGCAAGCAGGTAATTGCCGCGATTGGCGGCTGGCTTCGGCAGACCGGGCAGCCCGAGAACGTGGCGAAGATCAAAGGTATTGCAGAGCGTGCCAGCGGTTACAGCGACTTCAACAAAATACCCCGCGAGAGGCTGCGCAACCTCATAGCGACATTTAACAACAAGGTAAAAGACGCCCGGGCGGTTGACGCTTTGACCGACGCGCTGCTCATGCAGCACTACACGAACCCCGGCAGTTTTGACCCCTCAAACAATTAAGAGAATGAAAGAGAAAAATAAAAAGAGACTGCGAACAGTTGCACAACCCTTTAAGTGGGCTTGGGCTGCGTTGGCGATAATAATAGGCTTAAGCGGTGTTTTGCTTGAAGCTCTGGCCTACTTCATGCTCGACGATACGCAAATGGCCAAGCAGACAATTAAAGACCATTTTAAGCTATGAGCCAAGACAGACAAGAGCGCTGCTGTATCTGCGGCGGCAAGATTGAAAAAGGCGGGTGCGACCCTTACCCGATAGCAGAAGAGGGGCGCTGCTGCCACGCCTGTAACTGGACAGTAGTAATCCCCAAAAGAATAGAACTAAGCAAGCGAAACAATGAAAGAACTTGAAAAGATTAAGGAGTACATTAAAGAGCAGACGGCCGACATGAGCGAGAGCGCCCGGGCCACGCTGCTTGATGATCTGGCGTGGTGGGCTTCGCAAGAGGCCGGGTCGCTCAACTTCGAGAGTCCCGACGCCGAGGACTACGACAACTAACTAAGGAGCTGGGCCGGTGTAAAAGGACAAACACCGAAACAGTTAAACACAATTTAATAACCACTTAAACACCATTTACCGATGAGTGAAAAGACCCAAGTAACCATGACGGCGGAACAGCTCGCCAAGTGGGAGGCTTTTCAGGAAGCCGAAAAGAAAAAGGAAGCGGCAGAGCGCCGCAAACAGCAGCGCGAGACTTACGCGCAATTAGTGGACCAAGAGCTGGAGACCGCGCTCCCCGAGCTCCGCAGCCTGAGCGAACAGATTAAGACGGTAAAAGATACCGTATTCGGCAATTTTGACACCGTGCTCAAGATGAAAGCCGAGGTCGTGGGCTTCAAGGAGGATGGGCAATGGTCGCACACATTCACTAACCAAGAAAGCACCATGCGCCTGACATTAGGCGTTAACACCGTTGACGGCTGGGGCGACATGGTGACGGCCGGCATTGCAATGGTACGCAAGTACATTGAAAGCCTTGCGACCGACGCGAAAACCAAAACGCTTGTGCAGACCGTTCTCCGGCTGCTGAGCACCGACAAGCAGGGCAACCTCAACGCCAGCCGCGTGCTCCAGTTGCAGAAACTGGCCGACGAGAGCGACGACGACCAGTTCAAAGAGGGCGTGAAAATTATTCGCGAGAGTTACCAGCCGACGGCCACACGGCGTTATATCCGCGCGCAGTACCGCGACAAAGGGACCGGGGCTTGGCGTAACATACCGCTGGGCATTACAGACGTCGATCTTCTGACCGAGGAAGAAAAAGCCCCGGAAACGACCGCAGAGGCGGACGAGACCGAGGCTTAAAACAAAGCTGCGCCAGCGTGCAACCGAGTTGCTGACCGCCAGCGCTGAGCCTGATGTAAAAGGACAGTGCAAAGTTAGTAAAAATCGGTGAAAATGACAAGCAAAAAGCGACATAAAAGCACGCTGGCGCGAGCTGCAAAAATCAAGGCTGTCACGGCCTTGCATTACGAAGCGGGCAACCAAGCCAAATGTTACGCGGCAGTGTGGCGGCGCTATATCGAGCCCGAGTTTGGCATTTGTTACCGCACTTATCTGAATTTGCTGGGCGTTGACCCGGACACAGAGGAACGAAACCGCGACACCGCCCCCTCCCTGTTTGATGATTGGTGAAAATAAACACCCCTGACGGACGCAAGAGCCGCCGGTGGTGTTGTTGTATTAGTCAGTCTGTTTAATGGCCGCAGAGAGGCCGAGAACGCGCGAGGGCGGCCGCATTGCGGTGATGTCCTGCACTCCGCAGATGTAACGCTCCACGTTTTCCCATATTTCGGCGTGTGCGTGGTTTGTCGCGGAGGTCGTGAGCATGAAGCCGGAGAAATGGGGGCCGCGCAGACCTTGCATTGCGGCGTTGATACGGTCGAGCAGGTCGAACACCTCAAAGGCTTCAGGAATGTGGGGGTCGGTGTGGCCGTGTGTCAGCACTGCGCGGGTGAGAACATGAAGCCGGAGGGCGAGCGAGCCACGGCGGGCGCCCATTCCCTGCTGCTTCCACTCCACAGCTTCAAACTCCACGAACACCGCCGGGAGCGGATAGACAGCTCCGCCGGAAAAGTGCGAGCCGTCGTCGTTCCATAGGTCCACGAACTCCACGCCCGGAACAGCGGCCACGGCTTCGGCCACAGCGTAAAAAATTGCTTTTCTCATTGTCTTAAAAATTCAGTTAGTTGTAAATTGAATTTGTCGAGGTTGCTCTGGATAACGTCGCGGATCAATTTTTGCGTTTCCGGGCCGTCGCCGATAAATTGGCGTTGCGGGATTTTGATAACCTGCCCCACTTTCATAAGGGCCATATATTTCCACCCGACCTCGCCTGTTTCCTTGAACTTCGCCCAAAAGAAGCGTTTCATTTTGCCGGTAACGGTAATTGTTCCGCCCTCATTGTGTAGGGCTGTGTAAGGCTCCGAGGAGGTGAAGCGCACGCCGTCGCCGGACACTTCGCCCTGTGTGGAGCGACGCATTGCCCCGGACTGCATGAGGAGCGAGCCACGCGCGTAATCGTGAGCGCGAGGCTTCCACTTGTCGGAGAAAAAGCCCTTACGTTCAAAGTTGCGGTCGAACTCGTCGGAGAGCTCCACGCGCATATCTTCGAGAATATCGGCCTTTAATTGCTTGGGGTCGAGCATTTAATTGGTGTTTAAGTGTTGTTATACCAGAATAAATTATTAAATTTGCGGCTACAATGGGACATATTATCGATAAGGAAATAACGCAACCTTACATGTGTGAGGACTGCAAGCATTTTCGGCGTGGGCTTACCTGTGCCGCTTTTGACTTTATCCCGTCTGAAATCATAGAGGACGGGGCAGAGAGTCACGACCATGTATTGCCCGGACAAAAGGGCAATTTTGTATTTGAACCCAAGGGGGAGCGCGAGAAAATGCGCGTTTATTTGCTTGATGAAGATTGATGTTTTTCTTCATATAGTTTTTTAATGATATTACCCACCGCGACCGCTATTGGCCGCGGTTTTTCGTTGTTAAGATATTCGGACCACGCCTCAGCGATGAACTCAGCGGCATTTTTATTGCCATAGGTTGAGAGTACCTCGGTAATGTGCGCTTTGCCCTTGCTGTGTTCCTGATTGAACAGCTTGAGAAAGTCTGCATTTGAGCGGAGGCCCAGCAGGCGGTCAATCTCATGGCCCAGCTCATGGTCAAAAACCGCTTTAAGAGTACCGCAGCCGGGCGGGTGCCACTTGCTTTTAACATCGCTGGCGAGTGACTTATCTATTTTTTCGCCAGCCCATGAGGTGTTAAAACAAATACCGCTTAAACCATACTGCTTGCCATATCCGTGAGAATAGGCATAACAACCGGGACTTGCACAGGCTTTGCGGGCGTATTTTTTAGCCATATCCAGCAGGAGGCTTTCACGTTGTCCCGGGTATAGTCGTTTGTATTCCTCAAACAGCGCGGAGGTCATTAACTCAGTACGACCGCGAATGGTACCGACAAACAACGTTTCTTTTTTTAGTTCCGGCCAACATTGAAAATGGCGCTCCACGCTTCGGAAAATAGACTCAATTTGTGCCATATTGGTTTTAGTAAAGCCTTTTAGGGAGCAGTTAACGCCGAGTTTGTCGCGGAAAAATTGCTCAGCTTCGGCCACTGTTTTAGGGGTCCACTCCGCAGGTGTGTAGCCCTCAATGGCCTGCTTTACCTGCTGCGGCTTCGGCCCTTTGAAATATGGGTGCTTGGCTGGAAACAGTTCTAAAGTTTTGCCGGGATTGAAGCGGAAAATCTGCTGTTTGGCCGCTTCGGTGCAGTTGTTGCCGCGTAGCATGGCGAGCGCTGGGTCGCTCTGGGGATATTTCCCCTTGCGGACTTGTACCGCCGTACAGCGGCAATTCCAGCCATTGGGCGGCAGATACATTTCCCAGAACGGGTCAGAGGGGGGCAGCGTCGTGTTATGCAGAATGGCGTGATCCTCACGCACACGGTCGTCCATGGCCGTGCGGTATTGCAGGTCGTATTTGTCGCCGTCGGCTTCAATCTTCTGCCAGCGTTCAGCCATAAGGGAAGCCCCGACCGCGTGGTTATATTCCGCATAAAGGTAATTGTGGTTATATTGGTTGTTGACCTTTTCCACGTCGCGGCGGAACTGCTCAAAGGGCTTTATTTCGCCGGTGTCGGTAGTGAGCGACAAGCCCACCTCGCGGAGCGTGTGGTAAGCCTTGAATCCGGAGAAAATAAAAGCGTTGTTTTCAAGGGCATGGCGCACCGTTTCCGGCACCTCATAAGAGACGCCGGAGGAAATGGCGCGGTTAATCTGCTTGAGAGTCTCTGCGATGAGGCGGCGCGCTTCGGGGGTGGAAAGTTGCGACGCGTCGAAGCCCCCGGCATTATAGACCATGCCGGCAGCGTCAAAAAAGGCCGTGTCGTCAAAATCGGGCTTGTCTGGCGTGTCTGCGAGTCGCAGGAGGTCGTCACTATACAAATCGCCCAAAGCGGCGTTAAACGCGAGATATGAGCGCCGCAGCCCGGCCACTCCCAGAAGCGACCGGGTGCGGCTCAGTCGAAAAAACGGTCGGGCTGTGTTTTGGCTTCGCGCGGTGAGTCAATAGTCACGCCGTATTTTTCTGTAAAGTAGTCGGCGGGGATGTTGTAATACTCCAGCAAAAGGCGTTCAATTTCGCGCTGTTCGGCAGGGGTGTAAGAGGTCGCGTTGTTCCATTGAAAGCGCAGCCCCTTGACTGGGAAGCCGTGCAGAACCATAAGCGGGAGAAGTCGACCGTTGATTATGTGGGCGCACATAATGGCGTCGCTTTCGGTGGTACGCTCAAAAATTTCGAGGTGTACTTCAGACTGAGAGAGCGAGGACCCGGAATCAATGGTCATAGTCTGGTTTAACACGACCTTAGACAGTTCAGAGTTGCAGCGGTCCACGCGCTTGTCATAGACATTGTAAGCGTCGCCGCGGCTGCTTTCCTTGATCTCTATCTCCGTGCCGTCGCTTGTCACGATGTACTGGGCCGCGCCCATGTCGCGGAGAGCAGCCTCAACCTTTGCGCGTTCAGTGTCGTCGAGAGAATTAACGCGGGCTATGCGCATAGGCATACCGAAGATCTCGCCGAACACGTCCCAGTAGGCAAGCATATTCTTTTTGCTGATACAAGAGGGGGCACACTTCAAAAGCAGGCCGAGGTCTCGGGGCTTGCCAACTTCCACACACCAGTTGGCAAAGTCGCCTTCCCGATATGATATACCCCCGTGCCAGTCGTCACCGGGCGAACGCACGATGACCCCATATTCAGGGATAACATGCTTACGTGGCACAAGCTCCACCCCGTCAAAACGGAGAGGGCCGTTGTTGCGTATGATGTCGCCCAACTGTATGAGGGTTGGCCCCCAATAAATGGAGTCTAGACATAGGGATAGAAAGTCGGCGAACCACTCACTTTGCAGCAGTTCGGTGGCGGCGGTGTTTTCCTTGCCGTTGGAATCCACGAGGCGGAAATCTTTCTGCAATACCTTACCCTTGCGCTGGGCGATACAGCCGGAGAGGTGGGCGTCGAGGACGCAATCGGCGTAAATATCATAAAGCCGGCAGCGGTTGGGGTTTTCGTAGTCGATAGCCATTTGGTTAGCGGCTCGCCAGTCGGCAATGTCCTTTTTTGTCAGGGAATCGGACTGCTGCTGGAGCATAGCCGAAATCTGCACCCCCTTTTTGGAGGCTACGGCGCGCGCCAGCGTCTGGAGCTGGGTTTGTGTGGGGCGGCGGAGATAGTTGCGGATATTGTCTAAAATATTAGCCATTGCGGTGAAACATTATTGTTTTATTTTATCGTTTTCGTAATCACTGCGGACTGTTTCGGTAAGGGTCGCACCGGCCCAAGAGGAACAGGAACTAATAAAAGCCTTGCCACCGTCCTGAGGTGCGCAAACACCGGCAGAGAAAAGGGCTTTAAGTTGGTTAATGTCCTTTTCGATTATGTTAAGCCGCTTTGTTAGGTCGTCGATTTTAACAAGGCCGTTGAGCTTGCCGCCGTTGAAAATTATATCGTCGGGGTTGATGTCGGCGGACATATTGGCTGTTTTAATACGGCAGCCGTCGGCGTCCATGACGGCGGAGTTGTCACCGATGACGACTTCGGCCTGTTTGATTTTCTCAGTGCTCAGAACCACCCCGGCGGCACCGTCTGCCACGAAGCCGACAATAACAAAACTGCCAACTTCCGGATAAAGCCAAAAGCCGTAATCCGCGCCCTGATTTGCTTGGAGATTGACACCGAGCAAGGGGGCGCCCTCATTAAGCGGGGTGCAGTCGATAGTGCGGGCTTTTTCGTCCACCGCGTCCACGGTGCAGACCAGCGCGACAGTCTCGCCGTCGGGCTTTGCCAGTTCTCTGATGATATTTCGTAAATCTGCCATAACTGTTTATTTAGTCGCCGACACGCAGCCCGAGCGTTATTTCCTGACGGTAGCCGGACGTGCCGTATTTAATTACATTCTTTTTGACCTGATAGACTCCGGCTTTTTTGCCGTCGATAATTAGCCCGATAGCGTCGAGGCAGTCAACAAGCGAAGCCCCGAAAGTCGTAAAAGAGCCGGTGAGGCCGTCGCGTTTAAGGCGTTTAATTTCCTGTTCGGCCCACGCCTTTAACTCGCTTTCGGTTTTGTTGTAGGTGTGGAGCGTGCGGTGTTCGCCGTCGGCGTCGCCGACCTCAACCTTGATTTTTTTATTATCCGGCATAAGGCTGACCGCCTTAACGCGCAGGCGCATATTTTCAGCCTTTTGCTGCTGGAGGCTTTGGTCTGAAATGATGTTAAGCCCGGTTTTGAACACTTGCGAGGGGGTGGAGTCGCGTTCAAAGAGCACACCGCAGTAAAGCACCGGCTCGCCGTTTTCATAGCGGAAAAATGAGCGCACGCCCTGTTCTGACAGTTTGCCGAGCAGAGAGGCCACGGTGTCGGCAGTGACGCGATAGGCACCGAGCGACTGCTCCCCCATGATGTTGAGCCGGTAAGTAATGCCCTGATCCTTGAGCAATGTTTCAAGAGTTACGGAGCGGTAAGCCTTTTTAGCAGCCGGCATTTGTTTGAGTTTGAACATATCGTCCTCGCACGTTATGACAATGGGCGTTTTGAAGCCCACGTCACGGACATAGCCGACAAATGCAAGCTGTAAATTATCGTCGTAGCCCAGAGATATGCGCACGGAGTCGCCACGGCGCACAGGAATGTCAGCCGAGCCGTCCCACTTCATTTTTTTAGGCAGTGTTATTTTGGCTTCGGTTGTCAGTTTTTCGGTGTCGCGTGTAATTTCAACGGCGGTCACGAAATCAAGCGACCACGAGCGGTCGCCGGAAATCTCAACTTTTGCGCATAGCTTAAACATGGGTTAAACGGTGTTAAATGGGTGTTAAATGGTTTTACCAGTCGTAACGGCTGGGCTTCATGGAGCCGCAGCGCACAGGGTTGCGGAGGTCGTCGCCGGAGCCGTCGGGGGATTGATAGACCGGGAGATCCGGGGAGGCTTTGCCGGCCTGAATATCGCGCAGCCACTTTATAGCGTCGTTATAGAGGCACTCGCGGCGCTCATGGCCCATATTCTGCGGCAGGCGGTGAACCATGAGCCACAGGGAGATATTAACGGCGCACTGCACAAGCATAGCGTTACGGCAGCTGCCGGAGGCCGAGAGGGCGCGGTCGATGTCGTAACGGTGCCGGAGATAAGAGCCGATTTGCTCTAATGCGGCGGCTTCGGCTCCGGCGCGCACCTCACCATTTTGGGAAATGACGCGGAACTCGTAGTCGTCGCACACGGCGCGGTAGTCGTCTATTGTCAGGAACATGGGCGGGAGTTTTTGGAGGGAGGAAACGCCACAAAAATAGCCTGCTGCTGTATTTTTTCGGGAGTGACCCCGACGAGGCGGCGCTGACGGATCAAAGTTTTCACGGCCTGCATGGAGACACAGACCGGGCGTTTGTCCCAGACGACAACAATAAATTTTTTGCCATAGGTGGCGGCGTCGCGTCGCGCCTGTTTAATTGCGCGATTTTTGCGCAGGTCAAAGAGGCGTGCGCGGAGATAGTCGAAAATTACCATGATACATTTTTAGCGTTTGGCCTCATACCAATGGAGACCGAATTAACAATATTTCGTTGGCGCGTGTCGCGCTGTAAAATCCATATAGCACCCTCGTCAGCGTCGGGGCCGTCGTCGTGGCCGCGCATACCCTTTTCAAAGGCAAGGGTCTGATCTATGCCGGCGAGCATGTCGGGGTCGTCGCGCTGCGTCTCGTCGTAAGTGACGAAGCCGCGCTCCCACAGGGGGCTGACCGCTTCCACGCGCTGGAACTTGTCGGGCTTTCTGCGCTTGTCGCCGGTAATGGGTAGCTGATAGCCGCGCAGTTCGCCCTCACGTCGGAACTCGTCGAGGATAGTGTCCTGCATGAAATTGGCTTCCATATACCAGCGCACGGCAATATTTTGCGAGCGCGCCCAGTCGTGGAGGTCGTAACACCAGCGGACCATTTCAGCCACGGAGCACTGACGGACAAAAGCGCGGAGACACCAGAGGGAGGTCCCGGCTTTGCCCCAGAGCTTTGCCGCCTTAAAGTCGTTTTTAGTGGAGCCCTTGAAGCTGGGGTCGATGTATAACACCAGTTCTGAGAACTTGGACCAAGCCGGACGCTTGCCCCAGCGGATCCAGTCGTTGCGGAACACGGCACCTTCAATAATGGGGTTATTCATGTATTCTTTTTGAAAATCCCTGTAACCGCTCACAGCCTCAATGTCGCGGACTTCCTGAGGTGTCCACTTCGTGCCCCATGAGATATTGCCGTCGCGGTCGTAGATATTGACGCGAGTAACCTGCACAGCCTTGATGTCGCACCACTTGGCGAGCACCGAATTTTTGGCAATTAGGTTGCCAACCATGATGAAGCGGCCGCGTCCACCGTCAAGAGTGCCGAACAGAGCCGAGCGCACCCAGCTAAATAGTTTGGAAACACGGGCGGGACTTTCCACCAGCTCGTCGTCGTCGAGGTCGTCGATCACGATGTAGTCTGGACGGTGTGAGCGGTAGCGGAGACCACGCGGCGACTGACCGCGGCCACGGGCAAAAAAAGCCACTTCCGAGGCTGTGACAAACTCGCCGTCCTGCCAGTTGCCGGCGTTGTATTGTTCGCCAAAGTCGGCAATGTAACGCTGGTTATATTGTAATTCTGCCTGAATATCACCCAGCAGAGTTTTAGCGTTGTCCTCAGATTTGCCAACGATAACCATAACGTTAATTTCGCGGCGTTCCTGACACATTAGCCACATGGGGACAAATACGTCCATGTTTGTTGACTTTGCCGCGCCGCGGTGCCACATGAAAGCCCCTTTGAAATTGCGGTTGCTTTTGATTTTGTTGGCCGCGTCGATATGGAACGAGGCGCAGGGCGTTGACTTGCCGGTCTCCGGGTTAACGGTCCAGTGGGGAAAGTAATAATCCACAAAGGCGGCATAATCGGAGCGCAGGCGCGCAATGCGTTTGAGGCGCTGCGCGGGCGTTTCGCTGGTGTTTACAGCGGTCGCGGCCTGCACCGTTTCACAATGCTGCTTCCATTCTTCAATCGCTTTTTTTAATTCCGCTTTTGTCATGTGTTAATAACTTTCCTTTAACTTTTCGGAGATGAAAAGGTCGTGATAATGGTTTATGGTTTTGAGCAGTTCGGGTGTTACATTGGGGTCGAAGCTCATACGGTATTGCAGCCACTTGCTGAAAGCCATAAAAACCTCTATAACGTCAACCACTGAGGTTTTTTTGTCGAGTCGTTCAACAGTGGCGGCGAACTTAACGAGCTTGTCAGCACTCGCGGCTGTTTTCTCCGGCGACGGGTCGGTCGCCAAATCTTCAAGCAGCACGTTAATACTGTTAAGAATTTTGTTAACCAGCTCCGGGCGCGTGATATTAGCAGCGGCGCGCGCCTGTTCCCAGCCCCCGTCGGCCACCCACTTTGTAATCGTCTGGGCTGACACTCCGACCTTTTCGGCGATAGACTTCTGGGGCTCCCCCTGCATAAAGAGCAGCCGGGCGTGCTCGCGCTGCTGTTCGCGTTCTTTTTTAGTTGCCATTCATACGTAATAAAATTTATATGGTTACAGGTGCGACAAGCTGTGGCGCACCTTTTTACGCTGCAAAATTGGCTCAAAACGGCGGCTCAGTAAAAAAGTTTGTAAAAGATTTACACACTTTTTTGGAGGGCGGCGAACAATAGCCAATTTTGCAGCGCTGAACGACTTACAGCCATATACTGCGGCGTAGAGCAGAGGTAGCTCGCCGGGCTCATTCCCCGGAGGTCGCGGGTTCGACTCCCGCCGCCGCCACAAGGTAAAAAAGATTGAAAGGAAAGCCCCGGGCACGGAGCAACACCCAACCCTCCACCCACCATCGCGCCCCGTGCCCGGGCATTTTTTAAGACAACAGACAACCGCAATGAAAGAAGTTATAATCTCCACCGAAGCCGTGAACAGTTACGGCACGCGTGTGCTGACTTCGGGCATAGACCTGAGCCAGTACGAGCGTAACCCTGTTTTGCTGTGGATGCACCGTAGGGCATGGAACGGCAAGGACATGCCGATTGGCCGCATGGAGAACCTGAGGGTCGAGGACGGCAAGCTGATAGGTACGCCGGTATTCGACCAAGCCGACGACTTCGCCAAGCAGATAGAGAGCAAATGGGAAAACGGATTTTTGCGCATGGCTTCGGCCGGGCTGGAGCCACAGGAGACCAGCCCCGACCCGGCGCTTGTGTTGCCCGGGCAGACGCGCGAGACCGTGACCCGGTGCAAACTTGTAGAGGTCAGCATTGTGGATATTGGCAGCAATGACGACGCGCTGCAACTGTGCGGGGCAGACGCCAAGCTGCTGAAACTCGCCGCCGGAGAGGACAGCCCGGCGCTTCCGTTGCTGACGCTCGTAGACACTCCCGACACCCCGGAGGAAAAACCAATCGAAAACCCCAATAATAAAAAAGAGATGAACAAAGAACAGTTACAGCTCCTCGGACTTCCCGAGGGCGCGACAGACGAACAGATCACCGCCGCGCTGAACCTGATGAAAACAAAGGCCGACAGCGCCGACAGTCTGCAACTCGCAGCAGTGACGCAGACCGTGGACCAAGCAATCGCCGACCGCAAGATCCTTGCAGACCAGCGCGACCACTTTATCAAGTTAGGCAAGAGCGCCGGGGTGGAAATGCTGGCCGACACATTCAAGGCAATGCCGCAGCAGATGAAGCCAACCGACACAATCCAGCTCAGCAAAGAGACAGCCCCGACCCCCGGCGCAGGACAGGCCCCGGCCAAGACCTACAAGAAGCTCGGCGACGTCCCGGAAAGTGAACGCCTGCAACTCCGCAAGGAGCAGCCGCAGGAATATATGCGCCTCTACAAAGAGGAATACGGCCACGACTGCCCGCCCCTGAACTAATGACACCGGACAAACAAAACCAATAACAACACAAAGTAAAAATGACACCTTCAAAATTTATCAAGAGAGTGCTCGGCCTTGTCACTTGCATGGTTATGGCCGTAGCGTTCAATGCAGCCGCCGGGGCGACCTGTGCCGTGGCAATCGGCTGCGCTCCCGAAGCCGGAGCAATCGCCGGCAACGTTCTGGCCCTTGCAATGGGTCACGCCGCCCCCACCGGAGCGCTCCGCGCCGGAGTGCTGACCGAGATATGGACCGGCGAGATGATCAAAGCGTTTCGCACCGCTCCCGAGGCATTGGGGTGGATGCAGCGTATTCGCAGTTATAACCAGTATGTGAACCAAGATGTAATCCACTTTGTCGCAATCGGAGGCGACCCCGCCGTGCTTGTTGACAACACGACTTACCCCCTTGCAATCACAGCCCTGACCGACGCCGACAAGCCCATAAGCCTTAGCAAATTCAGCACCGAGGCCACCCCCGTGACCGATGACGAGCTGCACGCCCTGAGTTACGACAAAATGGCGAGTGTTCAGGAACGCCACCGCGACGCACTGCGCGAGAAAATCGCCCAGCGAGCCATCCACTCAATCGCGCCCGACAAGCAGGCCACCGATGTGCCCGTAATCAAGACCACCGGCGCGAGCGACGGCACCCGCAAGAAAATGACCTTTGCCGACCTGCTTACGCTCAAGCGCGAATTTGACAAAATGGGTATCCCCGGCAATGACCGCGTGCTGGTGCTCTGTTCCGACCATGTGAACGACCTGCTCGAGACCGAACAGAAATTCAAAGAGCACTACAACATCAACCAGACCGAGGGCAAGGTTTGCCGCCTGTATGGCTTCGACATATACGAATATGACGGCACACCCTACTACACCATGAGCACCGGGGTAAAACTCGCATGGGGTGCGCTCCCCAAGGCAACCGACGCGCGCGCCAGTGTGGCATTTTATGCCGGCCGCATGATGAAAGCCTACGGCTCCACGGTGTTCTATCACAGTGAGGCCAAAAACGACCCCCTCTACCACCGCAGCCTCGTGAACTTTGACCAGTACGGCATTTGTCTGCCCCTGAGCGAGACCAAGAGCCGCGCGGCAATTGTGAGCGCTCCGGCAGGTGCCTAAAACCGTATAAGCTGAATGACGACACTAAAACGAGGAAGCAGCGGCGCCGATGTCAAGACTTTGCAGGGTAAATTAAACCTTGCACAGGACGGAATTTTCGGCCCAATAACCGAGGAAGCCGTGCGCGACTTTCAGAAGCGCAAAGGGCTGACCGTCGACGGCATAGTGGGAGCCAAGACATGGGCCGCGCTGGGGGTGGTGACAGCACAGAAAAAGCGCACCATTACCGACATAATTCTGCACTGCACCGCCACGCCTGAGGGCAAGGCGGTGACAGTGGCAAGTATCAAGGCCGGACACCTTGCGCGAGGCTTCAAGGACATAGGCTATCACTATATTATAGACCTTGACGGCACAATCCACAAAGGGCGCGACGAGTCAATTATCGGGGCGCACTGCACCGGCTTCAACGCGCACAGCATAGGCATTTCCTATATTGGCGGCGTGGATAAGAACGGCAAGCCCAAGGACACGCGCACAGCGGCGCAAAAAGCGGCAATGGCGCGGCTTGTCAAGGAACTGCTCGGGAAATATCCCGGCGCCAAGGTGAAAGGCCACCGCGACTACTCGCCCGACCTGAACGGTAACGGCACGGTAGAGCCGTGGGAATGGATCAAGGCTTGCCCTTGCTTCGAGGTAAAAACTTGGCTCACCACAGTGGGCATTAAACAGTAACAGCATGAATGAGCGGCGAAATAATAACTATCATAGTGTCGGCGCTTGTTGCGGCGATAGCTACCCCGTTAGGGGCATGGGTAGGCCGTAAGCTGGAGCGCGCAAAATACCGTATTGAACTTGACACGCTGCGGGCCGAGATGAAAGACAAGCTCGCCGAGGTCAAGAGCCACGAGCTGGAGAACGTGCGCAAGGCTTCGGACATACTTATGGAGAGTATTGTTCCGCCGCTCAAAGCCGAAATAACGAATTTAAGAAATGATGTGCAGAGGCTTAACAGCGCGCTGGAGCGCATTTGGGGCTGTCCTCATGTTGACCGTTGCCCTGTCAAATACGAGCTGCTGCTCACACCGAAAGGCGGTGAGCGAGAGCCGGAGCGAGGCGACGGAACAGATGAGCACCACCCAACAAAGCGAAAGCCGGAGCGAGGAACAGCACGCGGCGACCCTGACGAGCCGGACGGAGCGGCAGGGGGAGACGGTGACGGAGATTGAGGTCTACGACACCACCCAGCCCACAGACAGCACCACAGGGCGCCCGCCTGTAAAAGCCCGGGTCAGACAGCGGCACAGCGAGAATGGCACAGAGGAAAGCCGAGCGACCGAAGCCAGACAGAGCAGCACAGCGACCGAGACGGAGAGCGCGGCCACTTACCAAGGCGGCACGCTTGACGAGGTGACAGTGACAGCCACGAAATCCCCGGGGCTGTGGGAGCGTCTGAAACAGGGCGCGGCGTGGGCCGTGGCAATAATGATCCTGACAGCAGCCGGGTATATAATTTATAAACTCAAAAAACGCAAAACGACATGAGCGACGAAACCAAAAATACAACCGCGCCGGAGGCACAGCCCGAACAGACGGCAGCCGCCGACGCACAGGCCGCCACCAAGAGCGAGCCCAAGGCTAAGGGTAAAAGCGACACCAAAGGAAAGGCCGAGCCAAAACCCAAAGCCAAGGCCGACACCGGCAACGCTCTGAAATCGGTAGGGCTTGACGCCTGCAAGCGCCACGGCATTGCCGAGGTGTGGGTGACAGCCGACGGGCAGAGCTTCCCGCAGTCAGGCGACGCCAAGGCACACGCGGCCAACCTTAACGACAAACAGATCCTAAACGTAAAAGCAGAATGAGCACGAGCCTGAACATATTACGCCAGAACGGCAACGTCCCCAAGACGTTGCAGGGCGAGGACCATATAAGCGGCATTATGGCGTATCTGCCAAGCACGGCGGTGCCCGACAGCTTCAAGACTGAGCGCGTGCAGCCGCTCAGCACCATAGAGGCAGCCGAAGCCGTAGGCATAACCGCCGAAGCTGCAAGCTGGGGGGTGCGTGTGCTGCACTACCACCTGAGCGAGATTTACAGGCTTAACCCCGCCGTAATTCTCTACGTCGGCATATTCGACAAGCCGGCGGCCGGCTACACATTTGCAGAGGTCAAGACCATGCAGAACTATGCAGGCGGCAAAATCCGACAGTTAGCCGTTTGGTGCGGCGATATGGAGCTGGTGGCCGATGACTTGACCAAATTACAGGGAAAAGCCGGGGAACTTGAAAGCGAGTGCAGCGAACTTGTTGTGCTTTATGCCCCCAAGGTTACCACTGTCCAGAATTTACCCGACAATCTGGCAGGTGAAAACAAATGCCGTGTGTCTGTTGTAATCGGTCAGGCCGGGAGCGGCGACGGAGCAGAACTTTACGAAGACGCGGCTAATGAGGACAAAGCGAGTGTCAGCGGTCTGGGCATAGTATTAGGACTATTGAGCCGCGCCAAGGTGCACCAGAGCATTGCATGGGTTAAAGAATTCCCCACCGGTGTGAGCGTCCCTGCTTTTGGTGATGGTACAAAATTGCGCGATCTTGACCGCGGGATTATTGACAAACTGGACAAAGGGCGCTATCTGTTCTTTGTGACGCACACGGGACAGGCCGGCAGCTACATGAACGACAGCCACAACATGGACGCAGCTATAAGCGACTACGCCGCAATCGAGAGCGTGCGCACTATGGACAAGGCCGTGCGAGGCATACGCACCTACATAATCCCCGAGCTGGCCGGTAACGTGTATGTGGACGCGGGCACCGGCAAACTGGCGAGCTACACGGTGGAGCATCTTAAAACGACCGCCAACCATGCCCTCGAGGACATGGAGCGCGCCGGAGAGTTGAGCGGCTGCCGCGTGGACATTGACACCGAGCAGGATATTTTAAGCACTGGCGAAGTGGAATTTGTAATCGGCAATGTGCCAGTAGGCGTAATGCGCCACGTGAAAGTAAAAATCGGGTTTGTAAAATCTGTGTAACCGATAAACCAGAGCAATACAATGGCAAATGTAATTAACAACGGCATACCCCTGATTAACGGTATGCTGTGCGGCTGGGCCGATATTGTTGTCCTCATTGGCGGCGTACCCATTACGGGCATTGTCGCGCTGGACTACAACGAAAGTCAGGTCGTGGAGAACAAATGGGGCGCGGGTCGCTTCCCGGTAGGGCGAGCCAAAGGCAGAATTTCCGCCGAGGGCAAAATCGTGCTTTACATGGAGGAAGTGCACGCGCTGGAGGCACAGGCACCCAACGGCCGCCTTCAGGACTTGCCACCATTCGACATTATCGTGCAGTATCTCCCGGACTCCGGCATAATCAAGACCGACAAGCTGAGGAACTGCCAATTCTCCGAGAACCCCCGCAAGTGGAAAGAGGGCGACACCGGGCAGGAGGTAGAACTTCCCCTCGTTATGTCGCATATTGAACGCAGCTAAAACCGCGGGCATAAACAAAAAGGGCCGTTAAGGGCTGAGGCTTTTAACGGCCACTTACAGTCAGTTAAACACCGATTAAACACCATTAAACGACATGGAAAAAGAAGACACAAAGGCAACCGCCCAGACTTTCGACGGCGGCGTAACTCCCGAACAGGTGGAAGCGTGGAAGCGCCAGCACCGCAAAGCCTACCGCATTGACATTGTGGACGGCGAGGACACCCATGTGGGCTATTTCAAGCGCCCAGACTTTGCCACAATCAAGGCAGTAACTAAGTTAGCCAAGAGCGACGAAGTGGAAGCCGGCAAAGTGATGTTTAACAACTGCTGGCTCGGTGGCAGCGAAGAGCTGCGCGAGGATGCTGTGCTGTTTATGGCAGTGCAGGCACAGCTCGCCAAGGTTCTTAACGGCTGCATGGGGTCGCTAAAAAACTTGTAGAGGCGCACACACTGGCGGAGTCTGACGACGAGGACGGCTTCGCCAAGGGGTGCGCCCTAATTCGGGCCAATCTGAATGTTAACGCCGATAATATAGAAACCGAGGAGGATTGGGCGGCACTCTACGCACAAGCAATTTGGCTGGAGAGCTGGCGCAATAAAAATAAAGCCGAGCTAATAGCACGGCTGTTCGGAGACGGAAAGAAGCGTTAACCCCATGGCATACCAGAGCCGGAATTTGGATTGTGCGGGTTGCTACCTTTGCCCTTGTTTGTAACCATAAACCAGAAAAAAGTGATAAACCCGACAACCCCGGCAACCAACATTCCCCAACAAACAATGTTAGCGAGGACTACAAAAATAATATGCAGAAAGTTGCTCATAATGTTACTTGTTTAACTTGCTACAAATATAACAAAAAAATCCGATATGGCAAGCGTATTTGATTATGTTTTTAATCTGAGCGGTAATTTCACGCAGAACATTACCGGCATGACAGACGCGACGGGGCGTTTTTCCGGCGCTCTGACCGGCACGACCGAAAAGATACAAAAGGTTGTGGCGGTGCTTGGCTCATTTGATTATTTCAGAAGCATAGTCCAAAACATGGCCGACGGATTAAATCAAGTAACTGCTGCGGGGGTAAAACTTGACAGCCAAATGCACGATCTAAGCGCCGTGGCCGGTGTGACCGGTGACGGGCTTAAACAGATTGAGACATTCGCCCGGGAGAGTGCCAAGACATTCGGCACCGATGCCAGCGTGGCCGTTGAGGGTTACAAACTTTTGCTCTCGCAGTTGAGTCCCGAACTGGGTAAATATCCGGAGGCACTGCGCAGCATGGGCGACTGCATACAGACCACAAGCAAGCTGATGGGAGGTGACGGCGTGGCCGCCGCGCAGGTGCTTACCACGGCGATGAACCAATACGGCGTAAGTCTGGAGGACCCGACCGCTGCGGGCGAGGAAATGGCGCGAATGATGAACGTAATGGCGGCCGCCGGACAGGCAGGATCCGCAGAGTTACCGGCGATCAGCGCGGCATTACAGCAGTGCGGTATGGCGGCAAAGGCGGCAAATGTGAGTTTTGAGGAAACCAACGCCGCAATCCAAGTGCTTGACAAAGCCGGCAAAAAGGCGAGTGAGGGCGGCGTTGCGCTCCGCAACGTACTGGGTCAGCTCAGCAAAGGCCGATTTGTAGAGAAGCAGGCAGCCGAGGAACTGCAAAAGGCAGGCATTGACGTGACGGCATTAGGCGACAACACCAAGAGCCTGAAAGAGCGGCTAGAAATGTTGAAGCCCATGCTTAACGACTCCGCGCTGCTGTCAAAATTCTTTGGTGTGGAAAACGCCAACGCCGCGCGCGCCCTTATCCAAGGCACCGACGCGCTGGAGGACTTCACAACAGCGGTGACAGGCACCAGCAGCGCCACCGACCAAGCCGCAATCGTAATGGAGAGCTACGCCGAGCGACAGGCGCGAGTTAACCAGAAAATTGAGGACTTCAAAATATCAATATTTCAGGCTACAGGTGATTTTACACTTTGGGCCGGTGCAATATCAAGTGCCGCCGTCCCAATAGCCCAATTATTGCCGTTATTGACTTTAATAGCCAAAGGCATAGGCTCAATTATCGCGCTAAACTGGGCAGGAATGTGGGCGACCGTTGTCGGCTGGGTGCGCTCTGCTGCTGTGAGCTTCGCGCTGATGAACGGCACACTATCGGCAACCAATATGATCTCACTTGGCTTTATAGGCAACATGGGGCGCGCCACCATTGCGCTTGTACGCTTTGCGACCGTCGGCCTGTTCAATGCCCTCAAAGGTCTGGGCGCGCTTGTGCTGTCATTTATAACAACCGGCACGGCTTCGGCCACATTCTCCGGCATAGCTTCAACGGCTTTCGGAGCATTTGCGACGGCAGCAGTAACAGCGTGCCGCGCCGTGGGTGTTGCAATTATGAATATCCCGATAGTTGGCTGGGTGGCCGCAGCTATTGCCGCCCTCATAGCCGTGGGAGCATACTTCTGGAACACTTCGGCCAAATTCCGCGCCGTGCTAAAAGGAACGTGGGCCGCTTTCAAAGCGATGTTCACAGGCATTAAAGAACTTGCCAAGCAAGTTTTTGGAGGCATTGGCGACCTGCTCAAAGCCTGTTTCAATCTGGACGCCGCCGGAATATCGGCAGCACTCAACAAGCTAAAATCCGGATTTTCGGACTACGGCAAACAGATAGGTCAGGCATTTAACGAGGCATACGATGCCGAGATGAGCGAGGCCGCCAAAAAGGAGGCCGCCGAAAAGAAAAAGGGAGGTGCAAAGACCACTTCCACAGCCACCCCGACCCTTGCCACCCCGACCGTAACCCCAACCGTTAACCCGACCGGCGGCACATTGTCGGCAGCCGGAAGCAGTGGAGGGGGTAAAGGCTCCGGTTCCGGAGATACCGGCGGCAAAATCAAAAATATCACGATAAGCATTGAAAAACTTATCGAAAATTTCACAATTCACACCGCGACAATGGGCGAAAGCATGGACCAGATGAAGGCCGCTGTGCTTGACACCCTTATGGGTGCGCTCAATGATACCCAATTAGCGACAGAATAACATGGCACTACAATTTCAAGCACCAAACAACCGCGGGTCATTCATACCCGTAGCCATAGACTTAGCCGCCGCGAGCTGGGGACAATATATGGCTAAAAACCTTGTGCGCTTCAAGCAGGGGCGTCAGGGCGAAGCTCCAAGCTGGGAGGGCCGTGGCAACGACATTACCACACACGAGGCCGGAGTTCCCATAACCGACAAAGGGTGGTGGGCAGGCCGGTGGGTACTCTGCGAGCTCACGCTGGAGCGGGAGGACGGCAGCCGCCTTACGCTGGCCGACGCGGTGGCCGCAGTGAGCCGAGAGAAGCGCATTGTGAGCACCGCGCTGACCGGTAGAGACGGCACGGTGAAAGAGTATATAAACGACGGTGACTGGGCGGTCAACATCGTTGTGGGCGTGCAGGCTGTGCGCGATGGAGTGATAGCCGACGAGTGGCCCGGTGACGAGGTGAGGGAACTGTGCAAATATTTGGACGAGCCGGGAGCCCTGAGGGTGCACAGTGCATTCCTTGATATATTCGGTATAACGCGGATTGTGATAAAAAGCCGGAGTGTGACACAGACCACGGAGCAGAACTACCAGGCCGTGAGCATAAGCGCAGTGAGCGATGAGGAATACGAGATTTACAGCAACGAATATGGCAAAGAGCGATGAAAGGACTTATTATAGACCGTGAGAGCGGCGACCTGCTGATAGAGCGTGGCGGCATAGCCATAGGCGACACCGAGGCTCAGACAGCCGAGGCCGTGATTATGGCCATGCGCGGTGAGTTCAAGGAATATCCGCTGCTTGGCGGCGAGGCCGCGCGGCAGTTGGCCGGCTCCGGCGATGTGATGTGGGGCGGCGAGGTCAGGAAGATGCTCAAAGCCTGCGGCGTGGAGTGCGACAAAGTGACAGTAACCCCCGATGGGATAATCGAGATAATATGAAAACGACGGCAAAGGATAGGCAGACACTGGCCGACATAGGCCTGATCTGTGGCGGCACGTTTGCCGAGGGGCTGGAGACAGCGATACGGAATGGACTCAGTGCGAGCGCGGAGCTGGCCGACGGCCAGGAACTGGAAACCGCAGAAGCGACGGGAGGCGCGGAGAACCGGACAATCAGACGCTATGCAGTGGAAAGAGTGGATCCGGCGACCGAGGCGAGCGATGAGGACCGGGCGGCGTGCCCTTACGGCGGCATAGGCTACATGGGCATTGAGATAGATTTTATAGTATCATAAACAAAACAAAAATGCGAACTATACAGGAAATAAAAAGCGATATGGCCGCCGAGTGGATGCGCAATGAGGCGGTGCAGGAACGCTACGGTTTAGCGTCCGGGGCGAGCTTCGGCGACCACTTCGGGCCGGCGAGTGTGGAAAATATGATGCTGTATGTGATGGCCGCTTGCGCATGGACCGTCGAGCGTCTGCTGGGCGAGCACCGGGCGGAGGTAACGGAACAGATAGAGGCCATAATCCCACACCGCCCGAAATGGTACCGTGACAAGGTGCTTCACTTTATGGAGGGTAAGGAGCTGAAAGAGGACAGCGACGAATATGACACCGCCGGAATGAGCGAGAGCGAGATCGAGCGGGCACGGGTGGTGAAGCACGCCGTGGCCGTTGAGAGCCGCGACGCCAGCCTGCTTACAATCAAAGTGGCCGGAGAAAGTGGGGGCAAGCGTGGCCCGCTCAGCGCGGAGCTGGAAAGGTCGCTGAAAGCCTACATAGCCGAGATAAAAGACGCAGGGGTAAGAACCGCACTTGTAAACATGTTACCCGACACATTCAACTGCGAGGTGGATGTGTATTACAACGCGATGTTACAGCCGGAGGCGGTGCGTGCCGAGTGTGCGACAGCCATAACGGAATATATCGAAAATTTGCAGTTCAATGGCGAATACACCAACATGGCTCTCGTTGACCGGCTGCAAACCGTGTCGGGCGTGAGAGTGGTAGAGATGAAGCATAGCACTGCGCGGGCAGCCAACGAGTCGACGCTGACAGAGATAGACGCGAGGATAACACCGGCAGCCGGATATTTCACGCCGGGAGTGATAACGGTAAACATGAAAGCGTACAATGAGCAGGCCGGATGACATATACGCCGTGAACATGAAGCGGCTGGCGTTGCTGTTGCTTCCGACGTTCTGGCGCAAGCCCCTGATCGGCGGCCTAATCTATGCCGGGGTGAGCGCATTGGGTCGCCAGCTGGGCGAGCTGCGCGAATACCGGAAAGAAACTGGGTACAGACTGGAGCACAGCGGCCAGGTGTGTAAACTGCGCGGAGTACTTAACGATGAGTTTGACCCCGAGCTGCGCCGCATAAGGGTGGAGGACAGCGAGAGCGCGACCCTTAGCGAGACGAGCCGTATATGGAAGCGCGAAAAAGAACGATGGGCGATAGTACCGACGCGCGGGCGCGGAGCGTTGACAATCCACCGCGAGGGTTACGCAGGAACGAGCGGCTACGACTTTTGGTTGACTGTTCCGGCGGAGCTCAGGAGCGCGGAGACTGAGACACGGCTGCGTGCTATGACAGATATTTACAAACTGGCGTCGAAACGTTACGCCATAAACTACCAATAACGATATGGACAAGATAACAGGCAATTTTCTGAGCCAGGCCAATAAGGATTTTCCGCTGGACTGCGAGACGCTGGAGTATTTGCAGAACCTGGCGGCTCTGGCGGCAGCTCTGGGTAACATAGGCGGCGACAAGATAGTCATAAGCGGCTGCGCGGCCAACAGCGAGGGCACACGGCGCGGTGAGGGTTATGTCTTTCTGCGTACCAAGGATCACCCCGAGGGCGAGGTGCTCAGATGGGAGGGCGGGCCGACCACAAGCGGCATGTACCTGAAACAGGAGGCAATCGGTGTGACGGCAAACAACGTGGAATATCCCAAGGCATACACGCGCCGGACGCTCGCCCCCGGCATAGGCGCGGAAAACTATAAATGGGAGGACTTCTCCGAGATAAAGAGCATCCGGGAACTGATGGACGAGAACACCAAGCTCCGCAATGAGATTACAAGTATGCAGGGCACCCCGCTTGGCATAGTGGAGATGTGGGCCGGGTCAACAGTCCCGAATGGTTATGTATTGTGCGACGGTCGCACAATGAGCACAACGGAATACCCAGAACTATTCAAGGCATTGGGAACAACGTTCAACACCGCGATAAGTGCAAACGGCAGCAAGTACACAACCCCGGGCGGCCAATTTCGTGTGCCCGACCTGCGGGGACGTTTTGTGGTTGGACAGCATGACAGTGATAACGACTATAAGATATCCGGCAACGGTGGCGGTGTGAAAACGGTTACGCTGACAGCCGAGCAAACGCCGTCACACAGTCACGATGTGAAAGACTACATGCTGATTCCGCACGGAACCGGTGAATGTCGCACAGGAACCTGGAAAGTTGGAGGCGTAGACCGGGAGGTAGGCTGGGACACTCTGAGCGGCCACCCCAAACGCTCACAGACAGACGGTGACAAGCGCGACCAGGTACAATGGATCAAGCACCCGAGTGAGAAAACCGGAGGAAGTGAGTCCCACGAAAACCGACCGCCCTACTATGTGCTCGCCTACATTATGCGAACTAAATAAAAATAAAGAAAATGGCAATAACGACAATAGAGCAGCTCAAACAGTGGTTTCGCAAAGGCCTTTATCCGACACAGGCCCAATTCTGGGCGTGGCTTGACAGCTACCGACATAAAAGCGAAAGTGTACCAATGTCTGAGGTGTCCGGACTTACCGGTGTACTCAATAACAAATATGAAAAGAGCGAGGCTCAGAGCCTTGAACGTGCGGTAAATTCGGCTGTTAAGGGAATGGAATATATTCAAACAGAAATGGAGGATATGCGCGAAAAGATGCAGGAACTGCGCGACACACTGACTGACCGCAGTTATACGCTTGACTTCGGCGACCGTGGAACGACGATGCAGGATGTGAACATGGAGGCCGAGGAAGTCAAGATTATGGAGGTGCGCACGTTCAACGTGGCGCGGCTTCTGGTGACTTGTGGCGAGCTTGTGAGGGTGGAGGTTGACCCGGAGGACACGGAGTCCATAAAGATAGCGAGCGGAAGCCTTGCGACGTGGGAGATAGAGCGCGAGGCCGACGGTGTGCCGGCAGCCGTGGGCATAAGGTGCAGACGCACCGGTGAGCGTGCCAACGATGAGGAATTAAAACAGGATTAAACGACCGATAAAGAAATATTCAACCGATATGGAGATAAAAATCACAGATGGCGTGAGCTGGCAGACAGAGCCGGGCGCGCAGCAGAGCGAGGCCGCGCGGGAGTGGCTGAGGACAGAGATTTACGGACGGCTTGCGATGAACACAGGGGAAACGGACCGGGTGATCCCGACCGTTGACCGCTGGGGCCGTCCGCTCGAGTGGGTGGTGGAGGGCGTCACGTGGCGCGCCACGGTAAGGCGCGAGTATGTGGACGCGCAGCGGCCCACATGGGCGAGGAAGCGCGACACCGTGACCGTAGAGGTGAAAGGGGGTGAGGTATGAAACCGTACCGCTGGAGAACGAGAAACGACAGCTATGTGTATGTTGACTCGCTGACAGGTGACGATCTGACGGGCAAAGGCACCCAGGCGAGCCCGTACAAGAGCCTTGGCAAAGCATACCGCGGACGTAGCAGCGCACCCGGCACGATAGTTTGCCGCGGGCGTTTCTGCGAGGACATGGCCGACGGCAACCACTCGACGATGATACGCGGTGACTATATGGGCGCGGCGACATTCGACGGCGAGGACACTTACATAATCTACGGCTTCGGCCATGTCAATATGATGATAGAGAACTGCGCCCCGGCCACCTATGACCTTGTCGTGCATACCGGCTCCGGGTTGCTTGCCGGTGTCGGCCGTGCTAGCAGCGCGGGCCATGTGGGCGCTGCTCACTATGCCTTCGGGGTCGCGGGCTCGTCTGCATTAGTGGGCAAGTCGCCATTGTATATGGGCTGCATAGGCGGCAATACCGCCGTTTCGTATTTGGGAGTCTGGAAGCCGAAAATATCGGGCACACAAAAAATGTGGTATGGCGGCAACGGTAATGTTACCCATGTAAGCGTGTATGATGTGCCCTTGGAACTGAGGACGAGAGCGCAAGAAAACGCGAGGCGCAAGTTCACCGCGAGCCTTTTCGCGAAATGCGACTTTTTCGCGGATGAACCGCTGACGTTTGAAGAGTGCATTTTTGCCGCTGACTGCCAGTGGTACATGAGCGACGGCGACATGCTGGACCAGGAGGGGACGAGCGGCCAGGAGAGGCTCGACCTTTTGCTGGGCGAGATGTCTGCGCGCGACATACCGGAGGAGAAGCAACCGAAATTCATAAACTGCGTTTTCAGCTCGCAGACAAGCGCGGAACTGATGAACGACCCGGAGAACGGCGACCTGACTCTGAGGACGGACAGCGAGGCCGTAAGAGCCGAGCGGCGATACTTCGGAGCGTATGCCCCGGCCTTGAATGTGCCTATCCTGGAGGACAGCACAGGACGACCCGGAACGTGGGACGAGAACAGCGCCAACGGCATACTTTGCGTGAGCGGCGGCGCAATCTGCATAGACGAGAGCAGCAGCGACACGGCGGGGTCGATAGTCAGCAAAGTGGTGAGGATAGACACGGCTAAAATGTCGATCACCGCCATATTGTCAAAATTTGCCACGAAGTGGGGTACGCACGGGGTACATCTGTCGGATGGTGTCGTTCTCGGTGCAAGCTATAGCCCTGGAGATATTCTCCCCATTGGTTGTTATGTGGCAAAGGGGGACGTTGTGTACAAAAACACGAATTACCCGGAGGGAACCACCGTGGCCGTGCAGGAAGAAAACACTTCCTTTCTCAATGACGCGGTGGGCTCGGCTTCGGCCACACTTGTAGAAATACTGGACCCGAACATTACGGATGTGTGCTATCTTCGCAGTACTCCGGCCATATTCTCCATGATAAAGGCCGCTGACGGGCTGCAAAGGGGTGGGGTGTACCTGAACTATGGAACAAAACCCATACAGTACCGCGGGCGCACGATAGCCCCGGGCGAGAGTTTCGTGGCTGTCAACAATACCGACAAATTCACGCCGCCGGCGGGCAGCGCGTCGTATCAAATCGGCGTTATGTTCGATGACACGCGTGTACCGGGCCAGGAGTGGATCCCAGCACAATTTTTCGGGGAATATTTCGTTTATAAGGACAGCGGCGTAATCCAGCTTGACGATGAGGGCAAACCCATTTCGTCGGGCAATTATCTGTCTTTCCAACCCAAGTCACAAGGCGGCTACTCCGATGTGCTCCGCAAAAGCGTAATGAGCGAGCGTTACTGTCAATTCAAAATCATTGCAAGCAAACTATGACAACAATAATAACATCATTCTCTGTAAGGGCCGCGCCGGTGCATGAGACAGGCCGCGACAGCGCGGCGATTCGCAGTTTTTGCGTGCATTTACAGGAACGCCATGATATGACCGGCACTGACATTGTGGCCGAGCGTTTCAACGCCGGGGTGCAGATCCGGCACTTGCCTGAGGGCGAGCCGGAGGCCGTAAGGTCTTTTTCTGTGATGCCCTCAGGCTACGACATTGCAGGCACTCCGACCCCGGAGCATGAGGCGGTCGAAACCGACGTGCTACGCTATCACGCGAACGGATAAAGATAAACAAGGCTGTGGGGCTTTGCGGCTCCGGGTTGCTTGCCGGTGTCGGCCGTGCTAACAACGCGGGCAATGTGGGCAATGCTAACAATGCCTACGGGGTCGCGGGCTCAAATACTTCGATAAAAATCTTGCGGGCCCCACAGTCTTAGCCGACATAACCAAACGGCTGAACATTAACAAAGGGACGTGCTTGTGAGTAGGGCGACCGAAAATTGGCACAAGAGAAGCAGACCGGATGAAACGGACGGGTAATCTGTGGCCGCTGATATGCGACCGCGCCAACATAGAAAAGGCGGCAAGCGATGCCATAAGCGGCAGGCGGCTGACCAAAAAGGAGCGGCAATTCGTAGAGAACCGCCCCGCCATGCTTGACGCGCTGGAGCAGTCGCTCGTGACAGAGACCTACCGTTTCGGCCCGTTCCACTCGTTTACAGTCAAAGAGCCAAAGGAGCGCAGGATAGACCACCCGGACATTTACCCCGACAAGATACTCCACAACTGCGCTATGAACATTGTTGCACCGGTGCTGTGCGAGAAATTCACGGCTGATACCTACGGCAGTATAAAGGGCCGGGGAATAAAGAAAGCCGCGGACAAACTCAAAAAAGCATTGCACGACAATCCCGGCTGGTATTATGTGCAGATAGACATACGCAAGTATTACCAGAGCATAGACCATAACATATTGAAAGGGCTTTTGCGCCGGGCTATCAAGTGCCAGCCGACATTAAGGCTGCTTGACGCCATAATAGACGCGTTCAGCCCCGGGCTTGCAATCGGGGTGTGGCCGAGCCAATACTTTGCCAACCTCATGCTCACGCCTGTGGACCACTGGGCAAAAGAGCAGGCCCATATACCCCATTACTTCCGATATATGGACGACATTGTATTCCTTGCCCCGGACAAGGCCACGGCTAACCTATGGCTTAGGGAGATAACGGAACAGTGCAGGGCCCTGAAACTGGAGCTCAAGCCGACAACGAGGGTGGCGCCGGTGGAGTGCGGTATGGACTTCATGGGCTACAAATTCTATCCCACGCATACACTGCTGCGCAAGCGCATAAAGCAGCACATGCAGAGGCGGGTCCGGAAGCTTGCGGCCAAGGAGGTGAGCGATGAGGAGTTCAAGAGAAAGACAGCAAGTTTTTTCGGGTGGTGTAAACACGCCGATTGCCGTAACCTGCTGCGCACGACATTCAAAGAAAAACTAACATTATACGCCAACAACATGGAGTTTAAACGACTTTCGCAGATACGCGACGCCGAGAACTGGTTCGGCTTGTCGCGTGAAAAACGTGTAAGCATCGAAAGCCTTTTCAATGCTGATATAATATTTTTCGAGCACCTGATAACGACCATTAAGAACGAGACCAAGGTCGTTGTAAAGTTCGCTTTCCCGGACAGCCCGGAGGACTACCGCTATTTTATCACGCGCAGCGATGTGATACGCGACCGCCTGGAGCGCGACAAGGACGTAATGCCCTTTATCGCCACAATCAAGAAAATAAAGAATTATACCGCTTACGAGTAATCCCGGGACGCCGAATCAAACTAAATAACAGGGATATAGACAAGGACATTAAGGGACGGTAAACAGCCGCCCCCGCTGATTTATATAACTTAAAAAGTGATTTATTATGCTGAATGTGTAGGAACTACAAATGCGCGCCGCTTCCGTTCATGGGGCAAAAGCGCTATTTTCTGCGGGACTTTACCAAGGTCCTGCAACAGGTGGAGGGAGAGATTGACACAGTGGTTGACCTTTTCGGCGGCTCCGGGCTGCTGAGCCATACGGCAAAACGGGTTTTGCCGGGGTGCAGGGTCGTTTATAACGACTTCGACCGCTATATTGACAGGCTGGCCGCCGTTGACACCACTAATGAAATTTTAGGGGTGATTAAACAGCGTTTAACCGGCCTTGAAGCAAACAAGCGGCTCTCTGAACAGGAGCGCGCCAACGTGCTGGCGATAGTCGAGGACTACACGCGGCGCGGTTATGTGGATATTATGACAATAGGCCGCAACGTGCTTTTCTCAGGCAAGTGGGTAACATCATTTGAGGAGCTGACAAAGCATACTATGTATAACCGCGTAAGACCGGGGCTGTATGAGGCTGCGGGCTATCTGGACGGGCTGGAGGTGGAACACATGGACTACCGCGAGTTATTCGAGCGTGAGCGAGGCAACAGCCGCGCGCTGTTCGTGCTGGATCCGCCGTATCTTACGACCGAGTGCGGCATGTATCAAAATTATTGGAGGCTGACCGACTATCTGGACGTGCTGCGTCTGCTTGACGGCACAAAGTGGGTTTATTTCACTTCTGACAAGAGCCAGATTGTGGAGCTGTGCAAATGGCTTGGCGAGAACTTCGGCGAGTCTGCGCCCATGTATGGCGCCACAGTGAGGCAGCGCACAAACACCCTGAACTATCAAGCCCAATTTAATGATATGATGATAACACGACTCTGACCGACCCACCAAGCACGGAGGCATAGAAAAAGCCCCCGGCTGCTTTGCAGTTTCCTACGACATACAAATAAAGCGAGCTAACGCCGCACAGCCGGGGGCAAAAATGCCTTTGACTGCGGCGTTAGCTCGCTTTGGTATGTCGTAGGAGTTGCAAAGTTAATAATTTTATGCTGAATGACACAATACGAAGTGTTAAAACTGAGTGGCAAACTGATTGAACAACTTGAAGCCGTCGGAGTGAGGCCAAGCGATCACAAATATTTGCGCTTGTTCGAGGACTGGCGCGAAGCGAAGCAGAGAGGCGAAAAAGTTGCTTATGTGGTCGCTTGTCTGGCCGACAAATACGGAGTAAGCGAGCGGACTGTTTACGATGTTGTGAAGCGTCTGGAAAGCGACTGCAAAAACGTTTCAGTATGAAGCGACGGAGAAACGCCCCAGAACTAACAGAAATGGCGTAATTTCGCACTGAATGAACAGAAACAAGTATTATGCTATGCTCGGCAAGATATTGCAGCACGGCAAACGACAGAGCAATAAAAAGGGCGATATAATTTATTTGCTCAATGAGCAGCTCTATTTGTTACCTTATGACCTTCTGGAGATTTTCGAGGGTCACAACATAGCGCGCAAGAAGCTGCGCAATGAACTTAGCCTCTTTATGGCAGGAGAAAGAGACCTGACAAAGTACAGAGAAGCCGGGATAAATTGGTGGGATTATTGCGGCCAAATTCTCATTAACAGTTATCCGACCTATTTTGAGAAATTGCCGGCTTTGATTGAGCAAATCAACAGGGAGAAACGAAACAGCAAAAATTATGTGCTGTTTCTGGGCTCAACAGGAGCGGAGACAAACCAAGCGCCTTGTTTAAGCCTCATTCAATTTCAGCTCGAAGACGGCGAATTGGTTTTGTCAGCTTACCAGAGAAGCAGCGACGCAAATTTGGGTTTGCCTGCTGACATTTACCATTTATATCTGATAGCGCGACAAATTGACGCTCCATTAAAATCTATCACGTTGAACCTTGGAAACGTTCACATTTACGCGAACAATGCAGAGAGAACGCGCGAACTTTTGGCCGGAAATGAAGCTGTAAGGTTTGACCTGAATGTCTGAGCAGACAAGAGAGAAAGCAAAGAGAAACGCCGATTTTAAGCCTTTTTGAATGGCTTTTAATCGGCGTTAAAATGATGTTTAATCGGTCGAAAGAGCAAGAGAAAAAGGAAGCGAAAAAAGAGAAGATTTGCTCGTTTCGTTTTAGAATTGTGCTCGTTTCGTTTTCGCGATTATAGAATAACCCCTTTTTGCTGATATTTTGCCGGGATATGCCGAATGAATGTCGGATTAACGTTTTTTAATATTTTCCTTGGCTAGATATGAAAATAAAGGTATTGAGTTGATGGTTAGTGATTTGTATGGGTGAGGGCTTATGGCGGCAAACGGATAGGCTCTAAAAGTATGTCGCATAACATATGTATTTTTTTTGCAGCCGTGTAAAAAAGCCCGACCTTTGTGTCACAAACCTAAAACAATCTTTTTTACCTTAGAAATTGTACCTATTGGAAACCAATAAAAGGGCGCTCGTGATGAGCGCCTTTTTATGTTTTATAGTTGCCCCTGTTCAGCCTGCCGCGCCATTGTGGCCATCTCTTTCAGCAGGCGTTGGTTGAAATATCTGCGCGACTTGTCATGAAACCATCCCCACTTGTTGAAATAGCGGATGATGTTGACGGCATGTATGCGGAGCATTCTCAGGCTGTGGTAGCTTGAAGCATGGTGGGCATGTGTGACAGTCACATCAGGCCAAAAGATTGTGGGTGAAAGGGCGTGGATTCTCCGGGTGATGTCGATGTCCTCGGGGTACATGAAGAAACGTTCGTCAAACAGTCCGGCTTTACTCAGCACATCAACCCTGAAAAACATGAAACTGCCTTGATGGTACGGGATATTGAGCGTCGCGCCTGCCGGACGGTCGGCGAGCAGGTAGCGGCGGTTGCGCGGCCCGGAGAGGAATCCAGGGAGGAAGCGTCGGCCGATAAGGTCGAGCGGCGTAGGTAGCAGGCGGCTCGAAAACTGCTCGCTTCCGTCGGGAGATATGATGCGCGGCTGTAGGAGGCCGATGTCGGGGTGGCGGTCCATATATTCCACGATACTTGGCAGGATACCTCGGTCGAAGTACACGTCTGAATTGATGACGAGATGATACGAGGTTCTTTCTTCAATCGAGCGCCGCAGCGCTATGTTATGGGCTGCTCCATATCCTGGATTCTCATGACTATCGATATACTCCACAATGTCGCCTGCGGGATGTGAGGTGATGAAAGACCGCAGCGAATCGTCCGGAGAGTTGTCAATCACATATACGCGGCAGACGCCGTCTCGGCGGAGTGATTCAAGACATTTGCCCAGCTCGTCATGCGGAGTTCTGTATGTGACAATAGAGGCGGTCAGTTTCATTTGCGAGGGTATGGTTTCGGGGCTGATGGTTTGTTATCGGTATAGTCTGGATAGGAGTTTAAGAAAAGCCACGCCGCCGAAAGAGGCGAGTGCGCCAAGCTTGTTCTTTATCCTGACCTTTGGGTCTCGTATGGCATCCATACGTCCCTGGCGAATTACATTAAGGCAACGCTGACGAGTTTCGGCTGAGCCTGTGTTCAGGCGCGACATAAGCAAGAATAGATTGAAATGGGCGCTGAAACGCCGGTCTTTGGCGGCTTGTGCAAGATCTGGGTGATATGTCGACATATGTTCCACCATCCTGTCTGTGACATCAAGCACATCCACCCGGCCAGGACTCCATTGGTGCATGAAGCTCTCCTGGGCCTGACGGTAGAAATATATGGTCGCCGGAAGGTATGCTATGCGTGTGGCTCTTTCATAAAACCTGTAAAACGCGTCAAGGTCTTCATATCTTATGCCTTCCCTGAACCTGATATCGTTGCCGAGAAGCTCACGTTCCATCAGCATCCCCCACGGCGAGTTGAGGATGAGGCTTTGATAGAGAGCCTCTCTCATGGCTGTGACATAATCCATGACAAGAGGCGGTTTTGGGGTGACAGTCTTGGACCTGAAATCCAGGCCCCGTTCAAAACCGCCCACACAGACCTGGGCGTCTGTCGTCTCAAGGATGTTGACAAGCGACTCCAATGCTTCGGGGTGGAGGCAATCATCAGCGTCGACAAATCCGATATACTTTCCGCGCGAAAGGTTGATGCCTGTGTTGCGGGCTTTCGATACTCCGCCATGGCCAGGCTTCACCAGCTTGAAACGATGGTCTGACTTGCATACGGATTCCGTTATGGCCAACGAGCTGTCTGTCGAGCCGTCATCCACCACTGTAATCTCGAAATCCCCGAAAGTCTGCTCTTGTATGGAGGCGAGGCATTCGGCCAGGTACTTGCCGGCGTTGAAAACCGGTATGACAAGGCTGACCAGGGGACATCCGTCAGATGCGGCGTGGCTCGTTCCGTGTATGCAAGTGGAGTTGGATCCCATATCAAAAAAACGTCTTGGGAAGCCTTTTTATTATCGTATTGGTTTTGAAAATCAGAGGGGATGCTGTAAATTTGCGGTAAACTTATAATTGATGATGAAAACAATATTCATAACCGGAGGGTCGACAGGTATCGGTGCGGCCTCAGTCAGAAAATTCATAGAGGAGGGCTGGAATGTCGGGTTTATGGATGTCAACACCGATGAAGCCATGAAATTGGTGGAATCGGTGGGCAATCCTGACCGCCTCCTTTTTGTCGAGGGGAATACATGCAGCCGTGAGGAGATATCCCGGGCTGTAAACCAGACCGTGGATAAGTTCGGCCGTCTCGACAGCGTGTTTGCCAATGCCGGAATCCACAGGGCCAACACCCTGCTTGACATTTCCGACGAGGAACTCGACCTGATGGTGCAGACAAACATTTACGGCACCGTCAACACTTTGCGTGAGGCTGTCCCCAATATAATCAAGGCGGGCGGAGGCTCGGTTGTCATCAACGCCTCCGACCAATGGTTTGTCGGCAAGCCCCATAGCTTTGCATACGGAATGACAAAAGGGGCGTTGGGGCAGATTACCCGCAGCCTGTCGATTGACCTCGGCGGGTATGGTATAAGGGTCAACGCCATATGCGCCGGGACAATCCACACCCCTCTGGTAGACAACCTTTTTGCCAAATTCTCAAAAATCGAGGATAAAAGCGTCGAGGATTATTGGCGGGAGGAGAATGCCTTGTATGCCAGAGGACGGGTCGGCACCCCGGAAGAGGTGGCCGAGCTGGTGTTCTTCCTGGCTTCTGACAAATCCTCGTTCTGCACCGGCGGCCATTATCTTGTCGACGGTGGCCTGGTGGCCAGATGAGGTTCGTGACACAGCACAGGTGCGCCCCGGAAAACTTCACATTCCGGGGCGCACCTGCGTTTTGTGTCAGACCGTTCGCGGCGTGGAGTTATTCAAATATGTGTTTCAGCTTGGAGAAAAGACGGTGGGTGGTCGACGGGTCGGGCTTGATATCCGGTTCGTCGCGCAGAGACTCAAAGGCGGCTTTCTCCTTGTCAGAGAGCTTCTCTGGGATGTAGACCATCACATTCACAAGTTCGTCGCCTGCAGCTCCTCCCTGGGGATTGGGCAGCCCCTTGCCGCGCAGGCGAAGCACCTTGCCGGGCTGGGTGCCTGCGGGGATGTTCAGACGGGCACGGCCGGTGATTGTGGCAACCTCCACCGAGCCGCCGAGGGTCGCGGTGACGATGTCGAGCATCAGGTTGTATATCACATCATTGCCGTCACGTATCAGTTCGGGATGCTTTATCTCTTCGATGACCACGAGCAGGTCGCCGTTTATGCCGCCTCGTCGGGGCGCGTTGCCTTTCCCTTTAACCGTGAGGGTCATACCCTCCGACACTCCGGCTGGGATGTCAAACGACACAAGTTCCTCCTTGCGCTGGATTCCCTCCCCGTTGCAATAGGAGCAGGTCTCGGAAATCACTTTCCCTTCACCCTCACACTGGGGGCATATGCTGACCGCTTCCTGGGCTCCGAAAAGGCCGTGGACGATCTGGCTGACTGTGCCGGTGCCGTGACAGGTGGGGCAGGTGTTGAACGCTGTCCCGTCCTTTGCACCTGTGCCGTTGCAATGTTCACATTTCACATAGGTTGGAATCCTCAGTGTCTTGGAGACACCCTTTGAGATTTCTTCCAGTGTGAGCTTCACCTTGATACGCAGATCCGAGCCACGACGCTGAGGTTTCTGACGACGTGAGCTGCGGCCGCCGGTAGCGCCGCCGAAACCGCCTCCGCCAAACTCGAAGTGGCCGCCGAAGATGTCGCCAAACTGGGCGAATATGTCTTCCATCGACATGCCTCCGCCATAATAGCCGCCTCCGCCGAAACCGCCTCCGCCGAAGCCTTGCGGGCCCATCGAGTGGCCGAACTGGTCATATTTCTGGCGCTTGTCGTCGTTGGAAAGCACTTCATATGCCTCTGCCGCCTCCTTGAACTTCTCCTCGGCGGCTTTGTCGCCCGGGTTCTTGTCAGGGTGGTATTTGATGGCCAGCTTGCGGTAAGCTTTCTTTATCTCGTCTGCTGTGGCGGTCTTGGAAACACCAAGCACTTCGTAATAGTCTCTCTTGTTTTCCATATCATCCCCGGGCTTACTGGGCCACAACCACTTTGGCGTGGCGCAGCACCTTGTCGTTTAGTGTGTATCCTTTCTGAACGGTGTCTTTGACTTTGCCCGCAGTGGTGTCAGCGTCGGCTGGCACCATTGCCACAGCCTCATGGAGGTCGGGGTCAAAGTCAGCCCCGGTGGACTCCATCGCTTTCACTCCGTTGTCCCCGAGGTATTTAACCAGCTTGTTGTAGATAAGGGCCATGCCCTCCTTTACAGCTTCCGCGTCAGAAGAGTCTTTTATGGCATCAAGGCCGCGCTCAAAATCGTCAACGATTGGCAGAATACCCTGAAGGGCTTTCTCCGACGCGTTTTTGATGAGCTCCGAACGTTCACGCAATGTCCGTTTGCGGAAATTGTCGAATTCCGCCATCAGGAACATATATTCTTTCTTCTCCTTGGCAACCTCTTCCTCCTTTGTCTGCAGCAGGGCGCGCAGCGACTCCAGCTCGGAAGTCTCTTCTGCTACTTCTGCCATACCATCCTCTTCGGGGTCGACATCCACAGCTTCAACATCTGGATTTTCGAGATGCAGCTCCTCGGCGGGAGTCTCCTGGGTGGGTGTGTCGTTATGCTGGTTGTCTGTGAAGTCTTTTGAATTACGTTTCATATATAATATATAGGTATTGTCGTTTCTTGTGATTACAGCAAAAACTTTGCCAAAATGCGATGACCGTGGCTGCCGTCAGGTCAATTCTCTAAGAAGATAACAACAATCATCACCGAAGGGTTTAACCTCAGGGAGTTGGGGCTTGCCTTGGAAAAGACCGAACACGGCCGAACCGCTTCCTGACATGGAGGCATATAGCGCGCCAGCATCAATCAACTGATGCTTGATTTCCGCGATACGGGGATGGCGGGCAAACACAGACTCCTCGAAATCATTTACCAGCTGTCCTTGCCATTGTGTGACTGGGAGACGCAGGATGTCGACCAGGGGCCTGGCGGGTGCTTTGGGTGTCAATCCGGCGTATGCCTCGCGGGTTGGAACCGAGACATCAGGTTTCACAATCACAATCCACAGTCCTGACGGGAGGTTAAGTTCTATCGGTTGGAGTTCAGTGCCGGTGCCGGTGCATAACATCGGCTGGTCATATATGAAAAACGGGCAGTCGGCTCCGATTTCGGCAGCCATTGTGGCCAGCTCCTCGTCTGACGCGCCGACTCCAAACATCTCGTTGAGGGCTCTAAGCGTGTATGCGGCATTTGCCGAGCCTCCTCCGAGCCCGGCCCCGTCGGGGGTCTGCTTGTCGAGATACATCGCCACTGGGGGAATGTCATGGTGTCGTCTCATCCTGACAAGCGCCTTGTAGACCAGGTTTTTCTCCATAGGGCAGTCCACACCTTTCCCGGAGCAATGCAATGAGTCTTTGCCTTCGGGGGCCACGACAATCTCAAGAATGTCGTGGGAGGGAACCGGCATCATCACGGTCTCTATATTATGGTAGCCGTCGGGCCTTTTTGACAAGACATTAAGCCCGAGGTTTATCTTTGCATCGGGAAATTTAAGCATTGTTTTGGTTGTTAATAAGTTGTGTCGGCTGATGAGGGCGTTTGGCCGGTATTTCAGCCGCCTTTCCACAGTGCAAAGGTAGAAAGAATCAAGGGTAATATCCAATTTTTTTTGTTATTTTGCAACCTGCCCTCAGGTTTTGCCGTCTAACACAATGAAAGCCCCTCACAACAGGGGCTGGCGGCCGAAGGCTGTCAACAATAAATCATGTAAATTATCGTCCATTATGAAAAAAATATCCGCTCTCATCCTCGCTGCCGCTCTGGCCTGCTCGTCAGCTGTGGCACAAAAGCAGAAGACAGTTGCTGCCGACACTGTCGGTAATTCCGCGATTGTCGTGGAGGCTGTCGACTCAGTGGTATCCGTTGCCACGGCCGAATCTGAATATCTTGTCGACGGGCAACCGCTTCAGACCCCGGTGGTCAGTGTCAAGAATGGCAAATGGTCGCTCGATTATGATGGTTCAGATTACATAATCTCAGACCTTGTCGAAGATTCGCGGTTCACCGACAGATTCCGCGACCTGGAAGACTTCGACGCAGACACGATGATTCTTAAAGACAATATGGGCATGGCCACGGCGATAGTGGCTATCATATTCGGAGTGCCCTGTCTGACCATCATTGTCGGGCTGATTGTCATCCTCGCTTTTGCGTTGAAACGTAATCGCGGTCGAAATGAGTTGATAAACAATGCCATTGACCGGAATTACCAGTTGCCCGACGCTTTTTATCTCGGACAGAAGAACCAGGCGACACCCTCGGGCCCGGTGAGAGACTCACGTAAATTCTATTCCGCCACCACTCTTATAGCCACCGGACTGTCGCTCGTGATATTCGCCATATACGCCGATGCCTCATTCTTTGTGCTTGCCGGAGGAATCCCCTTGCTTATCGGTGTCGGACAGCTCATAGGTTATTTCTGCGTCCCTACCTCACCGCGCAATGACCAGCATCCCCCTTATGGTGGCAACCAGCCCTACTACGGTCATTGTCAAAGTCAGCGTCCCTGGCAACCCGCGCCGGGGAAATATCATGGTGCGCCTCAGCAGCAACCCTGCAACCCTTCTGCCGGACAGCCTGCGGCCACGCCTCCATACTCCCAGATGCCTGACGCTCCTTCTCCTGCCTCTCAGCCGGTGTCTCCCCAAGAGCCTCAGTATCCTGAATATCCGGCTCCTCAGGATGGCCGTCAGACCCCTCCGCCCTACAATCCCTGACCAGGGCCATATCCAAACAGACTGATACACTAAATAATTTCAAACATAAGTTTCCGTAACGCCCGATGGCAAACCGCCGCCTTGAAGAAATCAAGCTCCTGGCCCTCTGTATGGCTTCCGACAACCGCGATGCGTTCTCGCGGCTTGTCGAAATCCATCAGCAGGGCCTGAGGCGGTTCCTCCTTAACCTGACCAATGGCAATGAGGCTCTGACCGACGACCTCGCCCAGGAGACATTCCTGAAAGCGTGGCTCGCCGTCCGTTCCTTCCACGGGCTTTCGGGATTCAAGACCTGGCTTTACCGCATCGCCATCAACGAATTTTCCACCTATCGCCGTCAGGCTGCCCGATATGACTTCGCCGGAATGGACGCCGGAGACCTGGTCATAGAGGACGCTTCCGCATCGGTCAGGGTGACCGACACCCGGATGGACGTGGCTTCTGTGATGAGGCATCTCCCCGAGAAGGAAAGACTTGTCACCCTGCTGTTTTACCTGGAAGAGCTTCCCGTCAAGGAGATAGTAAAAATCACAGGAATGCCTGAAGGCACTGTGAAGTCTCATCTCAGCCGGGCCAGAGGACACCTGTCTAAACTCTTGACCCGATGAGACTGTTTGAAAACCAGAAAACCGAGTAACAATGAAACCTACCGATAACACTCCCCGATGCCGACAGGCCATAGATGCCGAAATCTCTGCTCTTCTCGACAAGGAGCTGGCCAAGGCCAACACCAATCCGTGGTTTATCCCCCGCGTGATGAACCGCCTTCCCGAGCAATCCCGCTGGGGACGGGTGTCTGTGTGGCAATGGGTTTGTTACATCCTTGGAGTCGCCGCCCTGATTGCCGCCGCTGTAATATCGGGCAAATGGCTCATACATACCGAACTGTCATTGCTGACCCTGACCACTGTGGCTTTCACAAGCCTTATGGCTGTCACCTGCGCCGCCGTGATGATGGTGCCGTCGCTTGTCCGTATCCTCCGCGAACCCTGAAATAAGGGATATGGCTAAAATCAGATGATTGTATTTGGCTATAAGTGGGGGAATTTGTAATTTTGCGTTCGATAAGCGCGATTTATGGCGCGCTTAACCAATGCAAGAAAATATAATGGAAAAGGATATTGAGCTGGATGGCCTTTCGGTCAGGATGGAAGTGACCGGAGAGGGCCGTCCGCTGATTCTGATGCATGGCTGGGGCTGCGACCATACGACTGTCAGGTCGATTGCCGCCACCGCCGCGCAGACCCATACGGTATATAACATCGATTTCCCCGGCTTCGGCAGTTCGCAGGAACCCTCGGAAGTGTGGGGAGTCGAGCGTTACACCCGTATGGTCGAGGAACTTGCCCGAAAGGAAAACCTTGAAAGCCCGGTGCTTGTGGGCCATTCCTTCGGCGGCCGAGTGGCCATCCTCTACGCGTCGCGCAACAAGGCCGACAAGGTGGTGCTGGTCGACGCAGCCGGCATAAAGCCCAAACGGTCTTTAAAATATTACCTGAAAGTATATTCATTCAAGGCCGGGAAGCGGTTCTGGGAACTGCTGCTGGGCAAGGAGAAAGCCGGCGCGAGGATAGACGCGATGAGAGCCAGACAAGGGTCGAGCGACTACGCCGGAGCCTCCCCGATGATGCGCAGCATACTCTCCAAAGTGGTGAATGAAGACCTTACCGACCGGCTCCCGTTGATTTCTGCGCCCACATTGCTCATCTGGGGGGAGACCGACACGGCCACCCCGCTTGCCGACGCCAAAAAGATGGCCAAACTGATTCCCGACGCCGGGCTTGTCAGCTTCCCGGGCTGCGGCCATTACAGCTTCCTTGACAACCCGGTGCAGTTCCGGGCCGTCCTCTCCTCATTCCTCAAAAGCAAATCCTGACCGCAACGGCCAGACTTCCCCAAAAAATAGATGTCAACTGTAACCCTGATACTTCTCATCGTCATTCTCGTGGCCGCGGCTGCCGATATGTTTTTTGTCTATTCACGCGACCTGATGATGTTGCAACAGAATTCATACCGCAACGAGCGCTATCTGCGTTGGTTCAACCAGTCAAAGGAGAGTACCTCCATGGTCAGATTATTCTGCATGGTCGCATTCTTCGTTATGGCGTTAGGACGTGTGCCGGCAATACTGACCTACCCGGTGGTGTTGCTGATACTTGTATGGCAGGCAGTGTCGCTGGCGACACGCAAGTACAAAAAGCCTCTTGTCAGGACTCCCCGCGTCAACCGCATATTTGTCGTGATGACGCTTATTTCGGCTGTGGTGGTTCTCTTCATGTGGCTTTTTGCCGGGATGAGAGGAGCGGCAGCAATCATGATAGCCCTTCTGTGGATATCACCGCTGGTTCTTCTCGGAGCGAATATCCTGCTCAGGCCGGTTGAGAAAAACATCAACCGGAAATATTACGACGACGCGGCCTCGATTCTCGCCTCAATGCCCCAGCTCAAAGTGATAGGAATCACCGGCAGTTACGGCAAGACCTCCACGAAACATTACCTCCACCGGATACTTTCAGAGCATTTCTCAACCACAATGACCCCGGGGAGCTTCAACACGACCCTCGGTGTGGTACGAACAGTCCGCGAGCATCTCAAACCTTACGATGAGGTGTTCATCGTCGAGATGGGAGCAAAGCAGCCGGGCGACATAAAGGAGATAGCCGACCTCGTGCATCCCCGGGCGGCGATAATCACAGCTGTAGGCGAGCAGCATCTCGAGACATTCAAGACAGTGGAGAATGTGCAGAAGACAAAGTTTGAGCTTGTCGACGCGTTGCCTGCCGACGGATTCGCCGTGCTCAACAACGACTTCCCCTATGTGGCCAGCCGCAAGGTGGGCAATGTGGAGGCTGTCCGTTATGCGGTATCCAACCCAGAAGGTGCTGATTACCGGGCAGAGGAGATACGTTACACATCCCGAGGGACCACATTCAAGATTACAGGTGGCGACCTCGCCGCTCCGCTTGAACTTCATACCGCGCTTGTAGGGGAATGTAATGTCTCAAATCTCCTCGGTGCGGTGATTGTGGCTTTGCGCCTCGGAGTGCCCGCCGACAAAATCAGATATGCCGTTTCTCAGATCGAGCAGGTGGAGCATCGTCTGAGCGTAAAACGTGTTCCGGGCGGTCTCACCATCATCGACGATGCTTTCAACTCCAATCCCTCTGGGTCTAAAATGGCAGTCGAGGTGCTTGGGATGATGAAGGATGAGGGCAAACGTATTGTCATCACTCCCGGTATGATTGAGCTTGGCGACCGTCAGGTGGAGGCCAACCGCGAGTTTGGCCGACATATCGCCGCCAACGCCGATGTGGCCATCATCGTGGGCCATTACAACCGTGACGCAATCCTCGGCGGTATCGCCGACGGCGGAATGGCTTCAGAGAATGTGATTGCCGTTGACAGCTTCGCGCAAGCCCAGCAGGAACTCCACAAGATAGCGCGCGCGGGCGACATCGTCCTCTATGAGAATGATCTTCCCGACACATTCAAATAGCCCCTATCTCCTCTCTCCTCAGAATCAGGCTGTCGCCATATAATAAGCATTTAACTACCCCACAGATAAGATTATGAAAACCAACATAGGTGTTTTCTTCGGCGGACGCTCCACCGAACATGAGATTTCGGTGATTTCCGCCAACCAGGCCATCAACGCCATCGACAAATCGAAATATGATGTCACCCCGGTATATGTCTCCAAGGAGGGACTATGGTTTACCGGCGACGCCCTTCTGAACCTGCGCAACTACCGTGACATGAAGGCTATTGAGAAGATGGCCGAAGAGGTGTACATGCGTCCCGTCCACGGCGACTGCAATCTCTATTACCAGAAGCCCAAAGGGATGTTTGGCAAGAAAGAGATAGCCGCGAAGCTCGATGTGGTGATTCCGGTCTTCCATGGCGCGAATGGTGAGGATGGCACATTCCAGGGGATACTCCAGGCGATTGACATCCCTTTCGCGGGATGTGACACACTCTCGTCGGCCAATGGTATGGACAAAATCACGATGAAAATGATTCTCCGGGAGAACGACATTCCGGTGGTGGATTATGTGTGGTTCACAGACCGGCAGTGGTTTGCAGACCGCGACAACCTGGTCAGCCGTATCGAGGAGAAAATCGGTTATCCGGTGATTGTGAAGCCTGCCAACCTTGGTTCTTCAATCGGAATCGGGTGTGCCCATAACCGTGAGGAGCTGTTTGAGAAAGTGGACGATGCCGGACGTTACGCCTCGCGAATCATCGTGGAGCATATGGTCGAGCAGCTCCAGGAAATCAATTGCTCGATTCTCGGAGACTGCGACGACTATCAGGCGTCTGTACTCGAAGAACCAATCAAGACCAAGGAAATCCTGTCATACACAGACAAGTACATGGGCGGCTCTAAGGGCACGGAAGGAATGCAGGCATCACAGAAGAAGATACCAGCGGATTTGCCCGAGGATATGACCAAGGAAATCCAGCGTCTGGCCGGAGAAACATTCCGTGTGCTGTCGTGCCATGGTGTGTCGCGTGTCGATGTGATTATCGACCGCGCCACCGGCAAGATATATGTGAATGAAATCAACACCATCCCCGGTTCGCTCTCGTTTTATCTCTGGGAGGCCACAGGAATATCATTCCCCGCGCTGATGGATCGCCTGGTGGCGCTTGCTGTGAAACGCAAGACCCGGGAGGGACAGAAGACCACATCATTTTCCCAAAACATATTCGCCCTTGGCGGAGGCACCAAAGGTGGAGTCAAGGGAGCAAAAGGGGTGAAAGCCTGAGAGGATAACGCTCCCCTCGGGGGGGCGTTTCTACCGCAGCCCGTCCCTTTATGACATATCCAGTATATGGAGATAATCAAAGCGAAAAAGACACTTGTCCGCTCCCTGTTTGACGGGGGGCGGATTTGTCAATTGCGTCTGGTTGATTTGACCGGCCCCGTCCTGTCTGTCAGTCCGTTCGAGACCGAGACAGCTGCCACGGTGTTCATTGATGCCAGGGTGGTGCTGATTGACCGAGAGGCGTTAGCCAGTGTCTGTTGTGGAGATGAGCCGCAGCCTGGTTCTGATGCCGGATTGCTTGAGATGCTTATGACCGAGCTGCGCGGTGATATTATTGGCGCGGCGACAGGGGAAGCCGTGTCTCCCCGTCTTTCGGCCATATTGGCTAAGCCAGGCGAGACCCCGTCTGCTTCAGTCCTTCCGGTGGCTTTCTGATTTATTTTTTGCGGTTATTTCCCGCGCGCAGCATCTCGTCGCGCTTGCGTAGACCCTCTTGTGCGGCAGACCCTCCACCGGTCTGTTTCGGAGCGGTATGTGCCGGGGTGTTGCTTCTCGGCTGCATTTGCTTGTGGCTGTTGGCTTTCCCGGTGGTTTGCGGTGCGCTGCCGCTGTTTGCCCGGTGCTTGCCATATGTGCCAATTGTCGATGGACGGCCCCGTTGGGAGAGTGGTGACTGCGGAATGGAGTCGGCGACCGGAGGCTGTGATGCTATGCTGTCAGTGTCCGATGCGGCCACAGTATCAGCTTTTTCCTTGCGCGGAGCCTGTTTCTGCCCGTAATTGAAGGGCCGTTGCGAGAAATATTTCTTGGAAAGATGATTGCGCATCCTCACAAGTGATATGCTGTCGAGTCTCACGGTCTCTTTTTCATCCGGACGGGCGATTATGTATCCCGCAATCCTGACAGGGGAGAGGGTGGTGTCTACCCTGAGCGACACCTCTCCGATGCCTTTGTTTTTCCCGGCGGCGATGTTGTAATATGATGTGCCGTCGGCATATTCTATCACCATACGTGCTGTCACAGGCTTTGCCGCTGTCGCCATGTTGAAGCGGAGGGTGAACACATCATGGTTGTGCCAGTTGGAGTCGGCCGGTATTGAGAATGTCACAAGCCGCGATGCCGAGCGGCGCGAGAACTCAAACCTGCTGCTCATGGGCCAGATGTCAACCGAGTCTCCGGCGACGGCGATTTTCTGGTTTGAGGCGGAGAGGAGGTTGCCCTGGCGTTCGTTGAGGATGCTGATGGTCTTCTCATAGACCTTCATATAGTCTTCTATATGGTGGCCATACCATCTGAATGAAGAATCGACCTGTTGGGCCGTGACTCCGTGGGCAGCGTAGATGCTCTGCTTTAAGAGCATTTTTGAGGAATCGCTGTCAAACTCATTGTGGTTAAGGTCTACTACGGCTTCCCCTATATGAATGTCTGCCATCAATGATGCCATATCATCGGTGTCAAGCACCATATCGTTCTTCTTGCCGCATCCGGCAAGCATCAGTGACAGAATCGCAGTAAGATGGAAAAGCCGTTTCATAGACCTCAATCTTTCGTTGGTTTGATGTTGTCTCCGTTTCCGGCGGATGTATCGTCGTTTGAGGCTTTGCCTGTCATCTTGAGCTCGCGCAGGAACGGCACCTCTGAAATCTGGGCTGAGTAGAAGATAATCAGCCAGATGAGTCCGACAGATATGGCCGCGTCGGCAAAGTTGAACACCGGCGAGAAGAAGAGGAAATACTCTCCGCCTACCAGCGGCATCCATTCGGGCCATGTCCAGCTTACAAGCGGGAAATAAAGCATGTCAACCACTTTCCCGTGGAGGAAAGTGCCATATCCCCCGTCAGCGGGGAAAAGCGTGGCCACACCAGGAGGCATAGGGTTGTCGAAGACAAGGCCGTAGAAGGCGCAGTCTATGATGTTTCCGGCCGCTCCCGCTATGATAAGCGAGAGGCAGACTGTGTAACCTGTCTTCGCCTGGGGTTTGTTGCGGATTTTACAGAGGTAATAAATGAGGAATCCGACGGTGACGATGCGCAGCAGGGTCAGCAGCAGTTTGCTGCCGATTTCCCATCCGAACGCCATGCCGTTGTTCTGGATGAACGCAATCTGGAACCACGGGAAAATCTCGTGGCTCTCACCGAGGTAAAAATGGGTCTTCACCCATATCTTGAGAATCTGGTCGATGAGCAGCACCGCCAGGATGATTGACAACGCCATCAGGCCACGGCCCTTTGACGGGCCGCGGCTGATGGTGGTTTCGATAGTGTTGAGTTCTGACAAGTCGAATTGTGTTTGTCGGTGGATTTCTTGGCGGGGAGCCGGCGCGCAGCCTCGCGGTCCCCGGGGTCGACACCGTTACTTCTTGGAGTCGACAGACAGTGTGGCGTGAGGCACTGCGCGGAGACGTTCCTTGGGAATCAGTTTGCCGGTCTTGCGGTCGATTCCGTAGGTCTTGTTCTCGATTCTCACCAAAGCGTTCTGCAGATGGGCTATGAACTGTGCCTGTCTCTGGGCGAGCCTGCCGGCCTCCTCCTTGCCAAGAGTCGACGCGCCCTCCTCCAGCACCTTGAAGGTGGGGGAGGTGTCGGCGGTGTCGTTTCCGTCGGAGTTCATGACATCGGCGCGGAGAAGTTCATATTCCTTGCGGGCTTTTTCGAGCTTCTCCAGAATAAGGACTTTGAATTCCTCAAGTTCCTCGTCGGTGTAACGGGTTTTATCAGACATTGCTTATCGTGTATTATGAAATAGTTGAACGTTTTTACAAATCGGCGAGGCCGATTACCAGTCTAAACAGACAACATTTGTGAAATGTTCAAAAAGGCCGGAGGGTATCCCCGGTTGCGGGAATACCCTTCGGAATACAGGATTGTCAGGCTTTTTCGATTTTGACTTTCACCTCTGTGCCGTCGATGTCTAGCAGCTCGTCTTCGGCGGGAGCGTCCACCACTGCGGCCTTTACCTCGGATGCGAGCACCTGCGAGGCGATGTAGTCTTTGAAATCGGCTATGGCGCCCTCGGTGAGGGCGTTGGGCTCGATTGTGACTATGATGCGGTCGGTGATGTCATAATCGCGGCTCTTGCGGATGTTCTGGATGCGGTTGATGAGGTCGCGGGCCACACCTTCCTTGCGGAGCGCGTCGGTGATTTCCACCTCCAGGGCCACGGTGACGCTTCCCTCGTTGGCAACAAGCCATCCGGGAATATCCTCGGAGTGGATGTCGACATCGGTCAGTTCCACCTTGATTTCCTCACCTTCGAGCGACAGGGAGATTGCGCCCTCACGCTCCAGCATTGCGATTTCCTGCTGGGTCATGGCGCCGATGAGCGCGGCCACAGCCTTCATCTTCTTCCCGAATTTCGGGCCGAGTTTCTTGAAGTCGGGCTTGATTGACTTGACAAGCACGCCCTCCTGATCGTCAACGAGCTTCAGCTCTTTGACATTGACCTCGGAGAGAATCAGCGGGGCCATTGCTTCAAGCTGTCGGCGGCGCTCTTCGGAATTGACAGGAATCATCAGGGTCTGGAGGGGCTGGCGCACCTTTATGTTGACCTTGCGGCGGAGCGACAACACGAGCGATGTCACCACCTGGGCGAGGTGCATGCGCTCCTCAAGGGAGTGGTCGATGACCGTCTCGTCGGCCACGGGGAAGTCTGCCAGGTGTACCGACACTGCCTCTTTGCCTTCTGCCGCGAGGGCCGGGGCCGTGAGGTCGCGGTAAAGACGGTCGGCGAAGAATGGCGCGTAGGGAGCCAGCAGGCGGGCGACCGTGGCGAGGCATGTATGGAGGGTCTGGTATGCCGACAGTTTGTCGGTGTCGAGACCTCCGCCCCAGAAACGTTTGCGGTTGAGGCGTACATACCAGTTTGACAGGTTGTCGTTTACGAAGTCGTTGATTAATCTTGCGGCGCGGGTGGGTTCGTAGTCGTCAAGAGCCTCGGTGACATCCTTGACCAGGGTGTTGAGCAGCGAGAGAATCCAGCGGTCGATTTCCGGACGCTCGGCCAGCGGGACCTGTGCCTCCGCGCCTGTGAAGCCGTCGACATTGGCATACAGGGTCAGGAACGAATAGGTGTTGTAGAGGGTGGAGAAAAGCTTGCGCGACACCTCTTTGATTCCCTCCTCGTTGAATTTCAGGTTGTCCCATGGCGCGGAGTTGGAAATCATGTACCAACGCACGGCATCGCTTCCGTAGGTCTCGATGGTCTTGAACGGGTCTACGGCGTTGCCGAGACGTTTAGACATCTTGTTGCCATCCTTGTCAAGCACGAGGCCGTTGGAAATCACCGCCTTGTAAGATTTGGTGTCGAACACCATCCCGGCGATGGCGTGGAGGGTGAAGAACCATCCACGTGTCTGGTCTACTCCCTCGGCGATGAAGTCGGCGGGGTAGCAGGCTCCTGACTCCAGGGCTTCCTTGTTCTCGAAAGGATAGTGTACCTGGGCGTAGGGCATCGAGCCGGAGTCGAACCACACGTCAATGAGGTCGGTCTCGCGGCGCATGGGCTTGCCGGAGGGAGACACAAGCACGATGTCGTCGACATACGGGCGGTGGAGGTCGATGCGGTCATAGTTCTCCTTTGAGTAGTCGCCGGGCACGAAGCCTTTGGCCTTGTAAGGATTCTCGTTCATCACGCCGGTTTCCACGGCCTTCTCGATTTCGGCATAGAGTGTCGCGATTGAGTCGATGCAGATTTCCTCCTTGCCGTCGGCTGTGCGCCATATCGGCAGCGGTGTGCCCCAGTAACGGGAGCGGGAAAGGTTCCAGTCCTGCAGGTTTTCGAGCCATTTGCCGAAACGTCCAGAGCCGGTCGCAGCGGGTTTCCACTGGATTTCCTTGTTGAGTTCCATCAGGCGTTCGCGGCAAGCTGTGGTCTTGATGAACCAGCTGTCGAGGGGGTAGTAAAGGACAGGCTTGTCGGTGCGCCAGCAGTGGGGATAGTTGTGGACATGTTTCTCAATCTTGAAGACCTTGTCGTTCTGTTTGAGCCACATGCAGATTTCTATGTCGAGGGTCTCGTCATTCTCCCCCTTGGAGGGGTCGTAGGCGTTCTTGACGAATTTTCCCTGCCAGGGGGTGTATGCCTCCACATCCACGCTCTCCTCGACGAATTTTGGGTCAAGGTCTTCGAGTATGAAGAAACGGCCCCTCAGGTCGACCATCGGACGGATGTTGCCGTCGCGGTCTACGAGGGTCAGCGGGGGCACGCCGGCCTGGCGTGACACCCTGAGGTCGTCGGCTCCGAATGTGCCGGCGATATGCACGATACCCGTTCCATCCTCGGTGGTCACATAGTCGCCCGGGATTACCCTGAAAGCCCCTTCGCCGGGATTCATCCAGGGTATGAGCTGCTCGTAATGGAGTCCGACGAGGTCTTTGCCTTTCACGGTGGAGACCACTTCAAACGGGATGAGTTTCGCGCCTTTCTCGTATTCGTCGAGCTTGAGGTCGGCGGCCTTGGGGTTGAACATGGCGTTCATAAGCGCCACGGCCACGACCACTGTCTCCTTCTCCCCGCTGTAAGGGTTGTAGGTGCGGACGATGTTGTATTCTATCTCAGGCCCGACAGCGAGTGCCGTGTTTGAGGGGAGGGTCCAGGGGGTGGTGGTCCAGGCCAGGAAATAGGGCTTTCCCCATCCGAGCATGGCCTCAGAGGGATCGGTGCAGAGGAATTGGGCCACACATGTGGTGTCCTTCACGTCGCGGTAGCATCCCGGCTGGTTCAGCTCGTGGGAGCTGAGCCCGGTGCCCGCTGCCGGGGAGTATGGCTGTATGGTGTAGCCCTTGTAAAGATACCCCTTGTCGTAAAGCTGTCGGAGCAGCCACCAGCATGACTCGATGTAGCTGTTGTGATAGGTCACATAGGGATTGTCGAGATCCACCCAGTATCCCATCGAGTTGGTCAGGGCCGACCATTCCTTGGTGTATTTCATCACCTCCTGGCGGCAGGCGGCGTTGTACTCGTCGACCGAGATTTTCTTGCCGATGTCCTCCTTGGTGATGCCGAGCGACTTTTCAACGCCCAGCTCGACAGGCAGTCCGTGGGTGTCCCAGCCGGCCTTGCGGTCAACGCGGAATCCCTTCATCGTCTTGTAACGGCAGAAAATGTCCTTGATTGTGCGGGCCATCACATGGTGGATGCCGGGCATGCCATTGGCCGAGGGAGGACCCTCGAAGAACACGAAAGGTGTGGCTCCTTCGCGCAGCTCAAGGCTGCGGCGGAACAGGTCGTCGGCGTTCCACTGGGCAAGCACCTCCTTGTTGATACTCGAAAGGTTGAAATGGTCGTATTCGGTAAACTTCATCTTTACGATTGGTCTTGAATGGGGCGTGTTGTCAGGAGCCAGAAGGCTCCTTGTTTATGAAAATCACCCGCAAAGTTAGGATTTTTCATTCAGATATACAAATAAAATAGAGGAGGATACCCTAACTCACGGTATCCTCCTCCTTCCTTACTTAGAGTGTGTGTCAATAAAGGTGAAAGGATGTGCAAAAATACGGTTATTCCCCGGCTTGGCGCGTAAGAAATGTATTAAAAATTATTGCTGTCCGGTAAAACTTTGACATGATAGGAAATGGACTATTTTTATCTCATACAGCATGAAACAGACTCGTATAGATGTCTTTTAAGGGCTTTTTGATGCTTAATGCTACCAATTTCACATCGCCTCAAATGACAAGCCCTTTTTCGTAAAACAGGTGTAACTTATTATATTTGTAGAGAATATATGATTTTGTCTTTTTTTACCGGACAGCAATAATTAAAAATTGCAAATCAGAACGGCACCGGGGCGTCTGACGATGTCAGGTCGGCGCTTCCTCCCGAGAATGGGGATGGGCCACCACCGTTGATGGGGTCGTCGTCAGAACCGTCCTGGTTCATGCGTGACGATACCACGGCCTGTGTGGTGTGGAAGTCCTCGTCCCAGTTCTGGAACCTGGCGTAGTGGCTCACGAAACGCATCTTGACATCGTCTACTTTACCCGAACGGTGCTTGGCCACGATGAACAGCGCGAGCCCACGGATGTCGTTGCCCTCCGCGTCCTCGCCGCTGTGGAGATAGTATTCCGGACGGTGGATGAAACATACGATGTCGGCGTCCTGCTCGATGGCTCCCGACTCACGGAGGTCGCTCAGCTGGGGTCGCTTGGAATTGCTGTCGGTGCCTCGGCTTTCCACCGATCGGTTGAGCTGCGACAGGGCGATGATAGGTATGTTCAGCTCCTTGGCGAGTTGCTTGAGGTTTCGTGAAATCATCGAGACCTCCTGCTCGCGGGAGCCGAATTTCATTCCTGAGGCGTTCATCAGCTGCAGGTAGTCGATGATGAGAATCTTGACCCCATGCTCGCGCACGAGTCGGCGGGCCTTGGTGCGCAGCTCGAAAATCGACAGTGAGGGGGTGTCGTCGATAAACAGCGGCGCGTTGTAGAGCGGTTTCACCCCGGCCATGAGCTTGTCCCAGTCGTTGGGCAGCAGCCGTCCGCTCTTGATTTTCTCACCTTCAACCTCGCAAGCGTTTGAAATGAGACGGTTGACGAGCTGCAGGTTGCTCATTTCAAGGGAGAATATGGCGGTGGGGATATTGAGGTTGACAGCCATGTTCTTGGCCATGGAGAGGACGAAGGCCGTCTTTCCCATCGCCGGACGTGCCGCGATGATGATGAGGTCGGAGTTCTGCCATCCGGAGGTGAGTTTGTCAAGTTCGCGGAATCCGGTCTCAAGCCCCGACAGTCCCGACTCACGGTTCGCGGCGGCCTCGATTTGTTCCAGGGCCTGCTTTATGACCGGGTCTATCTGGGTGACATCCTTCTTCACGTTGCGCTGCGAGATCTCAAAGAGCCGTCCCTCCGCTTCCTGGAGGAGGTCGTCGACATCGTTTGCCTCGTCAAACGCCTTCTCCTCGATTTGGGCCGAGAAGTTGATAAGCTCTCGGGCGAGGTATTTCTGGGCGACGATGCGGGCGTGGAACTCCACATGGGCTCCAGAGGCCACGCGCGCCGTCAGCTCGGATATGGCCGCGGGGCCTCCGACGGTCTTCAGCTCCCCGTTGGCCCTCAGGCGCTGGGTGACGGTCAGCATGTCGATAGACTGCTGGGATGCGCCGAGCTGCTGTATGGCTTCGTAGATTTTCTGGTGGCCCGGGTCGTAGAAACATTCCGGCTTGAGGATGTCGCAGACGGTGGTGTAGGCGTCTTTCTCAAGCATCAGCGCGCCGAGGACGGCTTGTTCCACCTCAAGGTCACGCGGGGCTATGCGCCCCTCCTTCTCAAGGAGCTGCTGCTGTATGCGTTTGGCGTCGGAATAGCTGTTGCGGCGGGTATATTTGGCTTGTTGTTGTTCTGGCATAATGATTGGTCTTTGACTGGAATGGGTTTCAGAGGCTTTCGTAGGGGATGGAGAATGTGTCGCCTTGCAGCGGGTCGCCGGTCTGTAGCCCTTTGCTCAGCCACGCCACGCGCTGTGACGAGCGTCCGTGGTTGAATGAGTCGGGAATCTCGCGCCCGGTGGCTTTCTTCTGGAGATAGTCATCCCCGATTTTGGATGCGGCCTCGATTGCGTTCTCGACATCCCCCGGCTCGAGTGAGCCAAACATCTTGTTGTCAAGATTGGCCCATACCCCGGCGTAATAGTCGGCCTGCAGCTCAAGGCGCACGCTCATGCGGTTGGACTCCTTTTCCGACATGCGGCTCATAGCCTCATGAGCGTCGTCAAGGGTTCCAAGCAGGTGCTGCACATGGTGTCCCACCTCGTGTGCTATGACGTAGGCGTATGCGAAATCCCCGCTCGCGCCTATCGACGACTGCATCTGTTTGAAAAAGTCAAGGTCGATGTATACGGTCTCGTCGGCCGAGCAGTAGAACGGCCCGACCTGGGAGGTGGCGTTGCCGCATCCCGATTGCACAGCTCCTGTGAACATCACAAGTTTGGGACACCGGTATTCACCCCAGCCCTGGCGGCGGAACTCCGAGGTCCAGACATCCTCTGTACCGGCCAGCACTTTGGCTGTCAGGTCGGCGAGCCTTTCATCCTCTGCGTCGGGCTGGTAGGCGGCCTGGGTGGTCTGGCTGCCGGCCCCCTGGCTGATGACATTGCCAATCACATCGCCTATGTCGCCACCGCTCAGGAGGGTGATGATTCCGGCGATGATTACCCCCACGATTCCTCCGCCGATACCAACGGCGCGTCCGGATAATCCCCTGCGGTCTGAAATGTTGTCGCTCTTGCGTCGTCCGTCAAGTCTCATAGCTGCTGTGGATGTCGTATTACAGATTATTAGCAGACAAAGTTACATAAATTCAGACAAAAATCCGTAACTTCGTCCTCTAAATATATAAACGGTTTTTCAACACGAAATTTCTTACAACAAGATAAAAAATATGCGCAACGGCTTTTTCAGAGTGGCGGCATGCGTCCCCCCCGTCAGGGTGGCGGATATGAGGGCCAACACCGACGCTATAATAGACATGCTCCGTCAGCTTGACCACAAAGGGGTTGAGCTCGCGGTGTTTCCCGAGTTGTGTGTGACAGGTTACACCTGTGGCGACCTTTTCCATGACGATATGCTGCTGGAGGCTGCCGGCGACGCCGTAAGGGAGATTGCAGAGGCCACCAAAGGGATGCGGGTCAACGCCGTGATAGGTGCGCCGATGATGTATGACAACCGGTTGTACAACTGCGCGATTGTGGTAGGGCAGGGGATGACCAAGCTGACCGTCCCGAAAACCTACCTGCCCAACTACAACGAGTTTTATGAACGGAGGCTGTGGTCATCCGCCCCACGGGTGCCTGAGTCAGACGAGTCACAGATGCCGGTCTCGGCCAACAAGCTGTTTCAGGTGAATGGCGTGAAGGTGGGGATTGAAATCTGTGAGGACTTGTGGGTCCCGGTGCCACCGTCATGCCATGCCGCCCTTGCCGGCGCCAAGGTGATTGTCAATCTTTCGGCGTCGCCCGACATCATAGGCAAGTATGGCTACCTGCGTGACCTGGTGGCCCAGCAGTCGGCGCGGTGTGTGTGTGGCTATGTCTACGCCTCGGCCGGGTTCGGAGAGTCGTCGACCGACCTTGTCTTCGACGGCAAGGGGATAATAGCCGAGAATGGCAAAATCCTGGCCTCCACTCCCCGTTGGCAGGACTCGCCGCAGATGGTCGTCCGCGACATAGACATCGATATGATAACCCGCGACCGACTCCATATCGGGACATTCGCCGAGTGTGGAGACCGTGAGAACGCGGGGCTGGCATATCCCGTAGTGCAGCAAATCAACCTCAATCTGAGTGAGCTCCTTGATCCTGAGAGCAATGAGTCACTGCGGGAGAAGCTTGACAAGATAATGGGTAATGACACCGACTCCTCAGAGGAGGATGATGCTCCGGGCCTGTTGCGCACAATTGATCCCCATCCGTTCGTGCCATGGGACGACAACGAAATCGACCGTCGTTGCGACGAGATTGTCAACATCCAGGTGGCCGGGCTGGCGCAGCGTCTGCGTGCCACAGGCTGCAAATGCCTGGTGGTAGGGATTTCAGGCGGACTCGACTCCACGCTTGCCTTGCTTGTCGCGACCCGTGCTTTTGACCGTCTGAAGCTCGACCGAAAAGGAATAATAGGCATAACAATGCCTGGATTCGGCACCACGGGCCGCACCCACTCCAACGCGCTGACCTTGATGGACGCTCTCGGGGTGACTTTCCGTGAGATTCCTATCGGGCCGTCAGTGGAGCTGCATTTCCGTGACATCGGCCATGACCCGGAAGTGAGGGATGTCACATACGAGAACTGCCAGGCCCGCGAGCGCACGCAGATACTTATGGATGTGGCCAACCAGGAGGGCGGGATGGTGCTTGGCACCGGCGACCTCTCTGAGCTTGCCCTGGGATGGGCCACCTACAATGGCGACCAGATGTCGATGTACGGTGTCAATGCCTCTGTGCCAAAGACGCTCGTGAAATATCTTGTCAGGTGGTTTGCCCTCAGGTCGGAGAATCCCGACATGGCGGAGGCGCTTGTCGACATCATCGACACACCGGTGTCGCCCGAGTTGCTGCCCCCTGACGAATCCGGCGAAATCGCCCAGAAGACCGAAGACCTTGTGGGTCCATATGAGCTTCACGATTTCTTCCTGTTTCATATGCTGCGTTACGGATTTTCGCCCGCGAGGATTTTCTACCTTGCCTGCCAGGCATTCTGGGTTCAGCACCGCCGTAAGGTTTACCAAGGGAAAGGCGGAATGGAAGTGGGCCGTTACGAGCCGCGAGAGATATTGAAGTGGATGAGAACATTTTACCGCCGTTTCTTCAGCCAGCAGTTCAAGCGCTCATGCATGCCCGACGGCCCGAAGGTCGGCTCGGTCTGCCTGTCGCCCCGTGGCGACTGGCGTATGCCGTCTGATGCCTCCGCCGCTGTATGGCTCGCCGCGGTCGACCGTCTGGCCGCCTCCATGTCGGCCGATGAGGAATGAGCTGCCGGCAAATACAAGCTACCGACAAAAAAACGGAGATTCCGGCCGGAAGCTCCGTTTTTTTGTCGGTTATCTCAGGGAATCATCACCAGATGACAATCTGCTCCTCGGGTGAGAGGTAGAGCTTGTCGCCGGGCTTGATGCCGAAGGCTTTCAGGAAGGGGGTGATGTTGCGGAGGGTCACATTGACGCGGTTTTCAGCGAGAGAGTGAACGTCGCCGATGGTCAGGTTGCGCTTTTCAGCGTCGCGGCAGTTGGATGCCCAGATGTTGGCGTAGTTGAGGTAGAATGCCTGCTCGGGGGTGAATCCGTCGATGAGGGCTTCCTCAGAGTTGATGTCCACTCCCTTGGCTTTCTGGGCGTCGAGGAATGCGGTGTGGCTCACGCGCAGACCGCCCTGGTCGCCGATGTTCTCGCCCAGGGTGTATGATCCGTTGGCCATCAGGCCGGGGAGAATCTCAATTTTGTCGAACTGGTCGGCCAGGCCCTTTGTGAGGGTGGCGAAAGCCTGGGCGTCCTCGGAAGTCCACCAGTTGGTCATATTGCCTTTAGCGTCGAAATTGCTGCCCTGGTCGTCGAAGCCGTGGCTCATCTCATGGCCGATAACCACACCGATACCGCCGTAGTTCTCGGCATCAGATGCTTCGGGGTTGAAGAAAGGAGCCTGGAGGATGGCTGCGGGGAACACGATTTCATTCGCCATGGGGTTGTAGTAGGCGTTGACGGTCTGGGGAGTCATGCCCCATTCGGTCTTGTCGACAGGCTTGCCCCATTTCTCATACTCCTTCTTCTGGTGCCACATCGAAGCGTTGTGGATGTTCTGGTAGTAAGAGAGGGCCGGGTCGATTTCAAGCTCGGAATAATCTTTCCACTTGTCGGGATAACCGATTTTCACGGTGAAGCCGAGCAGTTTCTCGATGGCTTTGAGCTTGGTCTCGTCGCTCATCCAGGGGAGGTTGATGATGTGCTTGCCGAGGGCCTTGCGGAGGTTGCCCACAAGCTCGAGCATCTTCTCTTTGGAGCTTTCGGGGAAGAATTCCTCTACATAGAGCTGTCCGATGGCCTCGCCCATGTAGCCGTCGGCTGTGCCGAGGGCGCGTTTCCAGCGGGGACGCATCTGTTTTACTCCGCTCATTACCTTGCTGAACTCAAATGAGGTCTCGGTGAATTTGTCGCTGAGGTAGGGGGCAGCCTGAGCCACATATTTCCAGAGGTAATAGTCTTTCTTCTCACGGTCGGAAAGCGAGGCCATCAGGTTGTCGGCCTGCTTGACAGTGTTGATTTCAGTGACGATCACCTGCTCGGGGGTGGCGATGCCCATTGTCTCGATGAAGAAGCGGTCCCAGTTGATGTGGGGATACATCTCCTTGAGCTGCTCGATTGAGCGGGGGTTGTACATGGCGGGTATGTTGCGGCTCTCCTCGCGGGTCCATGTCGAGTCGGCAAGCGCGGTCTCGATTTTCAACACATTCTTCATGATGCGGTCTGCGTCTTTCTTGGAGTAGCCGGCATTGCGCATCTGGCTGACAATGAGTTTTTTGTATGCTTCGCGGATTTTGGTGTTCTCCTTGTCGTTGAGCAGGTAGTAGTCGCGGTCGCCCAGTCCGAGGCTTCCCCCGGAGACATACATGGCGTAGACGTTAGAGTCGGCGAGGTCTTCCATGGGGCCGGCTCCGAAGAAGGGGGAGGAGTAATTGCCGTGCATCCAGAGGAAGAGGTCTTCCATGCCCTCTGCCGGGGTGTTCTCGATTTTCTTCAGGTCAGCAAGGATGGGGGTGGCGCCTTCATTGTTGCGGCGCACCGAGTCCATGCCCTGTGAGTAGAGGGTCCAGACCTTGAACGCGTTGGTGCCCTTTTCAGGATTGGAGGCTCCGAGGTTCATCACGATATCCTTGACATTCTCCTCGGCCTTGTCATTCAGGACGTTGAACATGCCATAGCGGGCATATTCGTCAGTCAGCGGATGAGCCTTCATCCATCCGTTGTTGACATAGCGGTAGAAGTCTTCGCCCGGGGTGTAGGTCGAATCGATGAGCGTCTTGTCGACGCTGCCGAGATGCTCGGCTCCTGCAGCCATTGCTCCTGTCAGGAACAGGGCGGCGAGGGACAGTTTCATCATGTTCATACTATAACTATATTGTTTAGGGATTGATATGTCTCGGTTGGTTGTCAGTTGTTGAAGAGGAAGTGCATTATGTCGCCGTCTTTGACCACATATTCTTTCCCCTCGACACCCATCTTGCCTGCGTCGCGCACCGCGCTTTCCCCTCCGAGGGCGACGAAGTCTTCATATTTTATGACCTGGGCGCGGATGAAGCCTTTCTCGAAGTCGGAATGTATGACTCCGGCGCATTTGGGCGCTTTCCAGCCGTCGACGAAGGTCCATGCGCGCACCTCGTCGGCTCCGGCGGTGAAGAATGTCTTGAGGTTGAGAAGGGCGTAAGCCGCGCGTATCAGTCGTGACACGCCCGACTCCTCCAGACCTATCTCCTGCAGGAATTCCTGGCGTTCCTCGAATGTGTCAAGCTCGGCTATCTCGCTCTCGGTCTGGGCGGCCACCACCATGAGGCCTGCTCCCTCCTCCTTGATTGCCTCGCGGACGGCGTCGACATACTTGTTGCCGTTGACAGCCGAAGCGTCATCCACGTTGCAGACATACAGCACTGGCTTGTCGGTCAGCAGGAAGAGCTCTCTGGCGAATTTGATTTCATCAGGGGTGTCAAGCGTCACGCTGCGGGCGGGTTTGCCCTGGTCAAGGGCTTCCTTGAACTTGCACAACACCTCATATTGCAGCTTGGCGGTCTTGTCTCCCCCGGTCTGGGCCTGTTTCTGAGTCTTGGCGATGCGGCTTTCCACCGTCTCGAGGTCCTTGAGCTGTAGTTCGTAGTCGATGATGCCTTTGTCGCGGACAGGGTCTACTGTGCCGTCCACATGGGTGATGTTCTCATCGTCGAAGCATCTAAGCACATGGAGTATGGCGTCGGTCTCGCGGATGTTGGCGAGGAACTTGTTGCCCAGTCCCTCCCCTTTGCTCGCTCCTTTCACCAGGCCGGCGATGTCGACAATCTCGACCGTGGCCGGGACGATGCTGCGGGGATTGCACATCTCGACAAGCTTGTTGAGCCTGTCGTCCGGCACCGTGATCACTCCCACATTGGGCTCGATGGTGCAGAAAGGGAAGTTGGCCGATTGGGCCTTTGCGTTGGAGAGGCAGTTGAAAAGGGTCGACTTACCCACGTTGGGAAGCCCTACGATTCCACATTGTAGTGACATGTCTGACTGTTTTATTCTTGTCGGCCATCCTCCATAGTGATGGCCTGTCTCGTTTTATCAGGTTAAAAATACTTCAAGAGGCAAAGTTACTAATTTTTTTTAAATAGGAACCATCCCGGAGCCTCAAACAGATGGCTCTCTGGCAGGAAATGTGCCGTGTGCAGGCGGTTTTCGCGGCGTATATGGGCCATCAGGTGATTTTTTAGGGTGTGCGGTAAACAATTTCGTGGTAGAGCTGCGTTTTAAGATTATATAACATTTATCCAAGTCCTATGAACAAATCTATACTTCCAGTTCTGGCCGCAGGGGCTCTCTTCATGCTGGTGTCATGTGACTCCAGGCAGAAACTCTCTGAGGATTTGCAGGGTGTGTGGGCCGGCACTCCCGAACAGTTGACCAATTCAGGCGCAGCCCGCGCCACTATGGTAAGGATGATGGAATTCACATCCACAGGAAACGCCGGAGAGGGGAATGTCACCCTTACCGCTTATATCACGGTAGAGAACACGATGCCGGCCAACGACTCCATTGTGTCCCCTCTGACCATCTCCGCGTCTGGCACGGCCACCATAACCGGCCTGTATCAGGCAAAGGATGACGACGACATGCTGCTCAACCTCGACGCGTCATCGTTGACGGTGAATGTCGACCCGAAAGGGGTGGAGCTGAGTTATGACGTGCTTTCAGGGCAAAGCGGTTCGCATCTGGCCTCGTTGCGTCCGGCAGCCGCGATGCTCGCCTCACAGCAGATCGACCACGCCGCCCGCAACGTATTCTTCAACCTGACTGAAATCGAAGACATTAAAATAAACAACAATATGCTCAAATGTGAGATGGCCCACAAAGACCTCACTTTCAGGCGGCAGCCTGCAGGAGTGGCGGTCGAATGAGCCGTGTCGAAATTTGGCACCCTCGGATTGAGGCTGTTTGGTAAAAATTTTGTAACTTTGCGGTACTCTCCTGGCTGCGTCCAGGGGAGTGCCGCAAACGTGTGCCGGCATATTTCTGACACCGTTTAGACAAGCCAACATTTTATTCGACATAAACGCATTCAACCCATGGCAACCAAACCGTTCCATTACCAGGAGATGTTCCCCCTCGGCCCTGACACGACCGAGTATTATCATCTCACCTCCGACTATGTTAAAGTTGAAAACTGGGGAGGCCACGAGTTCCTCGTGGTGGATCCCGAGGCGTTGACCGTGCTGAGCCGCCAGGCCACCCATGACAACGCGTTCATGCTCCGTCGCGAACACAACGAGATGGTGGCGAAAATCCTCCACGACCCCGAGGCCTCGGACAACGACAAGTTCGTGGCGCTGACAATGCTCCGCAACGCCGAGATCGCTGCCAAGGGTGAGCTGCCTTTCTGCCAGGACACCGGCACGGCAATCTGCCACGGCGAGAAGGGGCAGCGTGTGTTCACCGGCTGTGACGACGAGGAGAAAATCTCGCGCGGCGTGTATGACACTTACACCCAGTGTAACCTCCGCTATTCCCAGAACGCCCCCCTCAACATGTATGACGAGGTCAACACCGGTTGCAACCTCCCCGCCCAGATAGACATCCACGCCTCCGAGGGAGACGAGTACAAGTTTGTCTTTGTGGCCAAGGGTGGTGGCTCGGCCAACAAGACCTACCTCTACCAGGAGACAAAGGCCATCATCAACCCCAAGACCCTCGTCCCCTTCCTCGTGGAGAAGATGAAGTCGCTCGGAACAGCCGCATGCCCTCCCTACCATATCGCCTTCGTCATCGGCGGCACCTCTGCCGAGAAGAATCTCGAGACCGTCAAGAAAGCTTCCATCAAATATTACGACAACCTGCCCACTACGGGCAATGAATATGGCCGCGCGTTCCGCGACATCGAGCTTGAGAAGGAGCTTCTCGAGGCTTCGCGCAACATCGGCCTGGGCGCACAGTTCGGCGGCAAGTATTTCGCCCACGACATCCGTGTGATCCGTCTGCCCCGCCATGGCGCATCTTGCCCGATCGGTATGGGTGTCAGCTGCTCGGCCGACCGCAACGTCAAGGCAAAAATCAACCGAGAGGGACTCTGGATTGAAAAGCTCGACAGCAATCCCGGCGAACTCATTCCCGAGGAGATGCGTAATCCCGAGGAGAGCAACGCCGTGAACATCGACCTCAACCGCCCGATGGCAGAGGTGCTGGCCGAACTTGACAAGTTCCCCGTGGCCACTCGCCTCAACCTCAATGGCACAATCATTGTGGGCCGCGACATCGCCCACGCGAAAATCAAGGAGCGCCTGGATGCCGGTGAGCCCATGCCCCAGTATCTCAAGGATCATCCCATCTACTACGCCGGCCCCGCCAAGACCCCCGCAGGGATGGCGTCAGGCTCGTTCGGCCCGACAACCGCAGGCCGTATGGACTCTTATGTCGACCAGTTCCAGAAAGCTGGCGGTTCGATGATCATGATTGCCAAAGGCAACCGTTCGCAGCAGGTTACTGATGCCTGCAAGAACAACGGAGGCTTCTATCTCGGCTCGATTGGCGGCCCCGCTGCAATCCTGGCCAAGGACTCCATCAAGAAGGTCGAGCTCCTGGAGTATCCCGAACTCGGCATGGAGGCCATCTGGAAAATCGAGGTGGAGAACTTCCCCGCATTCATACTTGTTGACAACAAGGGGAACGACTTCTTCAAGAAGATACAGGAGAAGTGCGCCGCCTGCCCCCTGTCTAAATAACACAAACTGAACACAAGCGATTTGCGCCGGGAACCACTTCCCGGCGCAAATTTCAAATCCGAAATATTAACATCCAAATAATGTCACACAAAGCATTACTCATGATTCTTGATGGCTGGGGTATCGGCAACCATACCCACAGCGACGCCATCTATTCAACCCCCACTCCCTACTGGGACTATCTCGTGAAGACATATCCCCACTCCGAGCTGCAGGCTTCCGGCGAGAATGTCGGACTGCCCGACGGACAGATGGGCAACTCCGAGGTGGGCCACCTCAACATCGGAGCCGGACGCGTGCTCTATCAGGATCTCGTGAAAATCAACAAGGCTATCAAAAGCGGGTCGATTCTCGAGAATCCCGAAATCAAGAACGCGTTCTCATACGCCAAGGATAACGGCAAGGCCATGCACTTCATGGGGCTGACATCCACAGGTGGTGTGCATTCCTCATTCGAGCATATCCTCGCCCTCTGCGACATAGCAAAGGAATATGGCCTTGAAAAGGTCTACATCCACTGTTTCATGGATGGCCGAGACACTGACCCCCGTTCCGGCAAGGGCTTTATCGAGCAGCTTTCAGAGCATTGCGCCAAGACAGGCGCGACAATCGCCTCGATTGTGGGCCGTTACTACGCGATGGACCGCGACAACCGCTGGGATCGTGTGAAGGTGGCATATGACCTTCTTATCGACGGCACCGGAAAGCAGGCCACCGACATGGTGAAGGCCATGCAGGAAAGCTATGATGAGGGTGTCACCGATGAGTTCATCAAGCCCATCAACAACTCTACCGTCGACGGCACAATCAAGGAGGGTGACGCGGTCATTTTCTTCAACTACCGCAACGACCGCGCAAAGGAAATCACCATCGCCCTCACCCAGCATGACATGCCTGAGCAGGGCATGAAGACCATCCCCGGCCTCCAGTATTACTGCATGACCCCCTATGACGCTTCGTTCAAAGGCGTGCATATCCTCTTCCCCAAGGAGAATGTAGACAACACCATCGGTGAATACCTCGCTTCGATGGGCAAGAAGCAGCTTCACATCGCCGAGACTGAGAAATATGCCCATGTGACATTCTTCTTCAACGGCGGACGTGAGACCCCGTTCGAGGGTGAGGACCGCATCCTGGTGCCTTCTCCCAAGGTTGCCACTTACGACCTCAAGCCCGAGATGTCTGCCCCCGAGGTGGCCGACAAGCTCAGCGAGGCCATCGACACCGAGAAGTATGACTTCATCGTTGTCAACTTCGCCAATGGCGACATGGTTGGGCACACCGGTGTCTATCCCGCTATCCAGAAGGCTGTCGAGGCCGTCGACAAGTGTGTAGAGAAGGTGGTCGAGACCGCCAAGAAAAACGGTTACGAGGTGATTATCATCGCCGACCATGGCAATGCAGACAACGCTGAGAATGCCGACGGCACTCCCAACACCGCCCATTCCCTCAACCCCGTGCCCTGCGTCTATGTCACCGAAGACAAAAATGCCAAGGTCGAGAACGGTATCCTCGCCGATGTCGCTCCCACCATCCTCCATATCATGGGCATACCCCAGCCCAAGGAGATGACCGGCCACAATCTTATCGAGGGCTGACACTGAACCATACTTAACTCCTGCAAGAGTTTCGAGAGGCCAGGCAGACATGCGGCTCAACGCCTATGACTGCGGTTTCTTGAAACTCTTGTGGTTAACATTTAAATTCATCCATAATGTCAAAATCTAAAGAAGCGGGCCGCATAGACCTGCGCACAGACATCGAGCATGCCAACGAGACGTTGCGCAACCGCCAGCTCTGTTTCCGCCTGAAGCAGACTATGCCTCTTGGCGACGAGTACAACTCTCTTGTGAAAGAGCTGTTTTACGGAAACATAGGGGAAGACAGCTATATGATGCCCCCATTGACAGTAGTCGGTGCGAGCCGCATATCAATCGGCCGCAACGTCTTCATCATGGACGGCATCCTGCTTATGGGCTCGGGTGGCATAACAATCGAGGACAATGTGCAGCTGGCCGCCAATGTGCAGATATTATCAAATAACCACGACTTGCGCGACCGCGAGGTGATCACCCTTGCTCCGGTCAGGATATGCCGTGGCGCGTGGATCGGAGCCGGGGCCACGATTCTGCCCGGTGTCACCATCGGGGAGAACGCTGTGGTGGGCGCGGCCTCAGTGGTGACGCGAGATGTCGCCCCCAATACAATCGTGGCCGGAAATCCCGCCAAGCTGTTGAGGTCGTTTGATCCCTCGACCGACAATTATTTCTGACTGCTGTCGTCATCCATAAATGAGGCGGGGCAGACTTCTGTTGATTGTGAAGTCTGCCCCGCCTCATTTATGGATGTGTCTGTGTCATTCCACATTGTGGAGGGTGTGGTCCATGCGGTTCTTCTTGGTCGAGAGGTAGAACCGGTCGTAATCGTTTGGCTCTATTTCAATAGGCACATTCTCTACAACCTCCAGGCCGTATCCTTCCAGGCCGACACGTTTGACGGGGTTGTTGGTGATCAGCCTCATCTTCTTTATGCCAAGTTCATGGAGAATCTGGGCACCCACGCCATAGTCGCGCTCGTCAGCCTTGTGGCCCAGGTGAAGGTTGGCGTCCACGGTGTCCATCCCTTGTTCCTGGAGCTTGTAAGCTTTGATTTTGTCCATCAGGCCGATTCCACGGCCCTCCTGCAGCAGGTAGATGACCGCCCCGCGTCCCTCCTTGTCGATCATACGCAATGCCTGGTGGAGCTGCTCGCCGCAGTCGCAACGCAGCGAGCCGAAAATGTCGCCGGTGGCGCATGATGAATGCACGCGCACAAGCACCGGCTCGTCGGTCTTGACATCCCCCTTGATTATAGCGATATGCTCCAGGCCGTTGCTCTTCTGGCGGAACGGGATGAGGCGGAAGTCGCCGTAGGCCGTAGGCAGATGGACTTCTTCCCCCTTCTCCACCAGGGATTCCATGCGCAGGCGGTAGGCGATGAGGTCGCGGATTGAGATGAGCTTCATACCCCACTCGTCAGCGCGGCGGCGCAGCTCTGGCAGACGCGCCATGGAGCCGTCGTCGCTCATGATTTCCATCAGGGCGGCGGCAGGCTGGAGTCCGGCAAGGCGTGCCAGGTCTACGGCGGCCTCGGTGTGGCCGCTTCTGCGCAGCACCCCGGCATCCTGGGCGTAAAGCGGATTGATGTGTCCCGGGCGGCCGAAGGTCGCGGGGGTGGAGGCGGGGTCGGCGAGCGCGCGTATGGTGGCGCAACGGTCATTGATTGATACCCCGGTAGAGCATCCCTCGAGCTTGTCGACGGTGATGGTGAACGGTGTGCCCAGCACCGATGTGTTGTCTGAGGTCTGCGGTTCGAGCCCGAGTTCTTTGCAGCGTGATATGGTCAGCGGGGCGCAGAGTACACCTCGGGCGTTCTTGAGCATGAAATTAACCTGCTCGGGGGTGATTTTTTCTGCGGCGACGATGAGGTCACCTTCATTTTCGCGGTCTTCGTCGTCAACCACTATTATCATCTTGCCTTCCTTGAAATCCTGGAGGGCGTCTTCGATTGAGTCGAGTTTGATTTTGTCAGCGTTCATCGCGTCTGTTGTTGGATTTGGTGACACAGGTCAGCCAGCTCGCGTGTGATCTGTGTGACCTGCGAGAGGTTGCGTGGGCTTACCTTGTAGGGATAACAATTGATGAGCCTGATGGCTTTGGGGTTCTTTGAGTTTGATATGAAATCGATGGTCTCGTTCATGCGGGCCTGCAGGGTGTCAAAGCCCTTGTGGCGCAGTATGAGGTAGGCCCATTTCTTCCAGAAGGGGAGGCGTGAGTAGCTTTCCTTCAGGTCGAGACAGGCAGTCAGCAGCGGCTGGAGGCGTTCGAGCGCTTCTGCGGGGGTGACATCCTCCATGGCGTATTCCTTCACCTCAAGTTCGCGCTTCTGGGTGCCGCGCAGGCGACGGAAGAAATTCTTGTACGCGTCGATGTTGAGCACCGCCGAGTCGCGCATCGCCTTGTAGGTCAGGAAGACCCCGAGGGGCAGCAACACAAATGAGCTGAGCCATATGCCTTCCCATACGGGCAATACCCCGTCGCGCGCCAACTTGTAGCCGGAGTTGTCGATGATGTAGTAGAAGATGAACAGGAACACCGACAGCACCAGGGGTGTGCCGATTCCTCCTTTGCGGATGATGGCCCCCAACGGTGCGCCTATGAAGAAGAACACCAGGCAGGCAAACGAGAGCGTGAACTTCTTGTGCATCTCTATGCCGTGGCGGCGTATGGTGGTGCGGTCCTCATCCATTACATAGCTCTTGAACTCATATTCCTGCCGGATGGTGTTGGCCCGGTTGAGTGCCATGGTGAGGTATGAGCGTGATTTCGTCGGATTTTCCTTGTAGAAGAGTGAGTCTATGTCGAGGGGCGCAGACATGGCCACGGCCGGACGCTGTCGCTTCACTATGGTGTCGCCGTTTCGCTCCTCTATCTGGCCCGACACCCTGACATATGGTATCTCGCTTATCTCCCTGGCGTATATGTTGCCGATTGAGTCGACACGGTGGCCTACGGAATCGATGGTGGCCTGCAGCTCGCTCATGTTCTTGCCCACATACTGGTTTCTCATCCCCGACTCATCCATACGGTTGAAGTTGGCGTCGAATGCCAGCAATATCTCTTTCAGCTCGAATTGCTCGCGGCGGTAAGGCTGGTTGCCCTGGTTGGTGTTGCCCTGGTTCTCGCGCAGGTTCTCAAATTGTTCCCCGTTGTGGAGCTGCAGGAAGAGATGGATTTTGTCGTCGGCCGACTTTAGGTGGCCCGAGTCGGCGAGGATGACGCGGGCGTTGTCGAATCCGCGCGACACGTCATATATCATCATGTTGTAGAGGGTGCCGGTCTCGCGGTTCTTGCTCTCCACATAGAAGTTGTAGCCCGGTATCTGGGAATAGAACACCCCCTCGGGTATCTCGAGCTCGGGGGATTTCTGGCGCATCGAGTAAAGGAGGGTCCACATCTTCGTCTGCGCGACAGGCAAGACGTTGTTCTGGAAGAAGAATGCCCCCACGGCGATGAATGAGATCAGCACTATCAGCGGACTCATCACTTTCAGCAACGAGATGCCTGAGGCTTTCATCGCCGTCAACTCGAATTTCTCGCCCAGGTTGCCGAAAATCATCAGCGACGCCAGCAGTATGGCGAGCGGCAGCGCCATAGGAACCATTGTCAGGGCGGCGTAGAAAAACAGCTCGCCGATGACATCTATGGTCAGCCCCTTGCCCACGAGGTCGTCGATGTAGCGCCATAGAAACTGCATCAGCACTATGAAAAGGCAGATGAAAAACGTCATCAGCAGCAGAGGCACGTAGCTCTGCAGCATATACAGGTATAGACGCTTTATCTTAAACATACCGCAAAGTTACGAATTATCGTCGGGAACTGAAACAGTTTTCCACGCCAACTCCCCCGGGGATGGTGAATTTTCAAAGGGAGGAGATGTTTTTTCAGGATTTTGCGACGTTTTCGCTTCCGGTAGGTGTGGGTTTTGAGAAAAAATCCGTACCTTTGCAGGCAATATTATACGAACGAAAAAACGTTTTAAGGTTTTAATATATGTCGTCATTCATTGCAGACAGGGTTGCTATGGACGGACTCACTTTCGATGATGTCCTGCTGATTCCCGCCTATTCCGAAGTGCTTCCCCGAAGCGTCAAACTCCAGACAAAATTTTCCCGAAACATTGTCCTGAACGTGCCTCTGGTGTCCGCCGCGATGGATACCGTCACAGAGGCCAAGATGGCCATCGCCATCGCCCGGGAGGGTGGTATCGGCGTTATCCACAAGAATATGTCCATCGAGGAGCAGGCCCGTCAGGTGCATGCCGTGAAGAGGGCCGAGAACGGTATGATTTACGATCCCGTGACCATCCTCGAGGGGTCTACCGTCTCAGACGCGTTGAAGATGATGGAGGAATACCATATCGGCGGCATCCCCGTGGTAGACGCGAAGGGACTGCTGAGGGGCATCGTCACCAACCGTGACCTCCGTTTCGAGCGTGACCTCAACCGCAAGGTGGATGAGGTGATGACTTCGGAGAACCTCGTGACGACAGACCAGTCGACCAACCTTGAGGAGGCGGCCGACATCCTTCAGAAACATAAGATCGAGAAACTTCCGGTGGTCGACAAGGATGGCCACCTGGTAGGACTCGTCACATACAAGGACATCACAAAGGCCAAGGACAAACCTTTCGCCTGCAAGGACTCGCTGGGCCGTCTGCGCGTGGCCGCAGGCGTGGGTGTCACCGGCGACTCGATGGACCGTGTCGACGCGCTTGTGGCCGCCGGAGCCGATGCAATTGTGATTGACACCGCCCACGGACATTCCAAGGGTGTGGTCGGGGTGTTGCGCGCCGTCAAGGAGAAATATCCCCAGATAGATGTTGTGGTCGGAAACATCGCCACCGGCGAGGCCGCCAGATATCTCGTCGAGAATGGAGCCGACGGTGTCAAGGTCGGTATCGGCCCGGGCTCGATATGCACCACCCGCATCATCGCCGGAGTCGGCGTTCCCCAGCTGTCAGCCGTATATGATGTGGCCAAGGCGCTTGAAGGCACCGGAGTGCCCCTGATTGCCGACGGCGGTATCCGTTACAGCGGCGACATAGTGAAGGCCCTTGCGGCCGGTGGCTGCAGCGTGATGCTCGGCGGCATGCTGGCAGGCGTTGAGGAATCTCCCGGCGACACCATCATCTACAACGGACGTAAGTACAAGGCATATCGCGGCATGGGCTCGCTTGAGGCGATGGAGAAGGGGTCGAAAGACCGCTATTTCCAGGCCAACGAGACCGACACCAAGAAACTTGTTCCCGAGGGTATCGCAGCCCGTGTGCCCTACAAGGGTTCGCTCTACGAGGTGGTATACCAGATGCTGGGCGGTCTCCGCGCCGGTATGGGATATTGCGGGGCTGCCGACATCGACGCTCTCCACAAGGCCAAGTTCACCCGCATCACCAACGCAGGTGTGGCCGAGAGCCATCCCCATGATGTGGCCATCACATCAGAGGCCCCCAACTACTCGGCTTCCAGCCGCTGATAAAACACAGCCGGGACAGAACAACTTCCCGGTCTGAAGCATTAAGAGAGATGAAGAGCATGTGTTCCCCCCGCCGGGAACCGCATCCTCTTCATCTCTCTGTTTGTGGCAGGTGGCTTGCTCTCGGCATCTGCGTTAACCTGATACAGAAAAATTATGACAGAAGACAATCGTCCGAAATTCAGCACAAAGTTTGGAGTCATTGCCGCCACAGTCGGCTCAGCCGTCGGACTTGGCAACATATGGCGTTTCCCCTATGAGGCGGGAGCGCATGGGGGAGGGGCCTTTCTGCTGGTCAATCTGATATGTGTGGTGCTGATTGGCATCCCGGTGGTGTGTGCGGAATTCCTTATGGGACGTTCGTCAAGGCGCAACATATTTGGCGCGATGTCGTCGCTCGCCCCGCGCGGCGGCAAGTGGTGGAGGCTGGCCGGGTTTCTTGGCGTTGCCAGCGGCACATTGATTTTGTCGTTTTACGCCGTGGTGGCAGGCTGGACCCTCGAGTATCTTTTCCAGTCGGTCACAGGCAACCTGACAGCCGCCGGGGTAAGGGAGAGCCACACGGAGTTCAGCGCTTTCACAGCCGGGTGGCGTTGTGTGTTCTGGACTGTCGTGTTGCTGGCCATCAACGCCATGGTCGTGTTGCGCGGGGTGCAGAAAGGGATAGAGAAAGCCTCCAATCTTATGATGCCGCTGCTGTTTGTGCTGCTGATAGTGATGGCGGTCAATTCACTGCTGCTGCCAGGCGCGGATACCGGACTCAGGTTTCTTTTCTCCCCGGATTTTTCGCAGATGAATTCCGCGACCATCCTCTCGGCCCTTGGCCAGGCCTTTTTCTCACTGTCGGTGGGCCTGGGCACACTGACTGTCTACGGGAGCTACTTCCCTGCCGACACGCGAATTGTTAGGAGCGCATCCATAATGGCCGGACTTGACACGATGGTGGCCATTATCGCCGGGGTGATCATATTTCCGGCGGTGTTCTCGTTCGGGATGGAGCCTGCGGCCGGGCCTCAGCTGATTTTTGAAGTGTTGCCCGACATATTCAGCCAGATGGCCGGTGGCGCGGTGTGGTCGACCCTCTTTTTCCTGTTGCTGCTCATCGCGTCTCTGACATCCACGATATCGCTGACCGAGGTCGGAGTGGCCTTCTGTGTGGAACGGTGGCATATGAGCCGCCCGAAGGCCCTTGCCGCCACAATCGGCTTTGTGACATTCTTCGGAATCTTCTGCGCCCTCTCGTTCGGGCCGTTGTCATCATTGACAGTGTCAGGAATGACGATTTTCGACATCTTCGATTATGTGACCAGCAACATATTCCTGCCGCTCGGGGGCATGCTTGTCTCGATATTCGTTGGTTGGATAGTAGACAGTGCCACGGTTGACTACGAGCTTAGGCCCGCGCCACGTTTTCTGCGCGGGATGATAGTCTTTTTGCTCCGTTATCTCTGTCCGCTCGCCATCCTCGCGGTCTTCATCAACAACCTGCTGGGCTGACATCTGCCAGACAGCCGGGAATGGGGCCTGAACATAGCGGGAGCCTTGCCAAGGTGTTAGGAATATTGATTCCAAGGCCTTGGCAAGGCTCCCGTGATAATGGATTGAGGGTGTTCGTTTTTGCGTGGCAGCCGTTAGCAGATGCTATTGGCCGTCAGCTCCTTACTGGGGAAGAATCTCGTAGGCAGAGGCCTGGATGAAGTAGGTCGAGAGGTAGGGCTTCCCTTCAAGGCTGTCGCGCTCGGCGATACGGCGGCGGTAGTCGGCCATCTGGGCGGCGAAAGTCTCGACCTCGGCCTGTCCGGCAGCCTTGCGTTCGGTCTCGCATCCGGTGGGCGCATTCTGGAAGTTTGCGGCTTCTTCTTCGCCCTGCTGCTCGGCGATACGCTCAAGCTGGCCCTGGCGGTTCTGCTCAAGCTCGCGGATGGTGTTCTCGTCGAGACGGCTCTCCATCACCACTCCGGTCACGCGCAGAGGCTGGTGGATTGTCTCCTGGGGGAACACGTTGCCCATTTCGGCTGTGGCGTCGCAACGGATCATTGAGTTCTCGTCAGAACCGAGAAGGAATGCCTTGCGGCCTCCATGCTTGCACAGGTGTGACACCACACCTTCGATGGTCACGGTCTGGCCCACATATGCCTCGGGACTGGCGAGGATGGAGTCAACAGTGACGGTGTCGGCTTCGGCGGTTTCAGATGAAGACTTGCCTGAGCAGCTTGTGGCCGCGATGGCGAAGAGGGCGGCAATCGCCCAGAGGATGATGTTCTTGTTCATAAGAAGTTATTGCTGTCCGGTAAAACTTTGACATGATAGGAAATGGACTATTTTTATCTCATACAGCATGAAACAGACTCGTATAGATGTCTTTTAAGGGCTTTTTGATGCTTAATGCTACCAATTTCACATCGCCTCAAATGACAAGCCCTTTTTCGTAAAACAGGTGTAACTTATTATATTTGTAGAGAATATATGATTTTGTCTTTTTTTACCGGACAGCAATAATAAGAAGTGATTTTTGATTAAGTGTCATACTGAGATTATTCGTGGAGCAAGATGAACGGGATGAATGAGAAGATGCCTAACGGCACAGTCAGCAATGCGCCCCATTTCATAGAGGAATCCTTTCGGCGAATACCGATGAACAGGAGTATAAGGGCCAACAGCAGGTTAAGGGGCAGCGCTTTCAGCGAGAGATTGGAGATTCTCGGATAGGCCAGTGATTCATAAGCCGATGTGAAAGCGAGGGTGTAGGGGAAGATGTGGCGGGCAATCTCCACCGCCGCCGGCCTCACGCGCGGGAAATCCAACGCTCCGGCGAGGGTGAGGCTGTCAGCGTCAAACGACCGCCAGCGGGTGCCGTCGGGGCCCGTGAACCTGAACGTGAGGTTGAACAGGTTGCCCATTGCCATTATCGACTCCTTGCGGGGATTCACCTTGCCGGCCTCTTCGGGAAGCGGACGGGCCACATGGCCGTCAGCCATTATGACATAGGGTTGTCCCTCGGTGTCGACCACCATTCCGAGCAGCGACTTGTCTGACTCTTCCCAGATGAACGCCTTGTCGGCTTTTGCCCCGTCGGGCATGGTGACCGACGCGACAAACGGACGGCCTCCACGCTGTTTGACGTGGAAGAGCTTGCCCTCCGAGTCTATCATAAGGTAACCTTCGTCATAAGCCTTCTTGGATGAGACATTGGCCGAGAGGTCTGTGGCCGGGAAGCTGAACCCGCGTGATTTCATCGCGTCAGTGAAGCGACGCGAGCGGGTGGCGTTGACAGAGTTGTCGGCGATTTTCACAAACTCGATGCCGTCGGCGGTGAAGCGGAATGCCTCTTCGGGATCGGAGAGGTCGACGCGCGGCGGCATGGACTCCATCATGAGCCACATTCCCGGATTGCGCTTGTTCACATCCCTGGGCGAACCGTTGAAAAACAGTTCGCGGGAGCGCAGGCTGTGTACGGTTGTCTCTTTCCCCGCGATTGTGTCGGGGAGCTTGTCATGAGCCACAAGCTGGCGGTAGTAGAGCTGCGGGGCAAGGGAGTCGCGGACAGCCACGGTGATGGTCTCGCCGTTTTCCATCTCCTCGCTGCTTGCAAATGGGGCGCAAAGCTTGATTACCGGCTTCTCGCCTGGGGCTGAACGGCTCACAATCCACTGGCCGTTGACCGGCGACAGGGAGCAGAAAGGTTCGCCCGCCGGAGAGGGGGTGAGCAACGCGTAAAGCCAAGGCAGGAACCAGCTCAACACAGCGATTGAGACAAAGAAAAGTATGATTTTTGAGAAATTTGACATAGTGACGGGATATTGCTGCAAAGATACGTAAAAGTTCAGTCAATCAGTCCCTGTTTGAAACGGTCGATTGACGCATAACTCAATGTGGCGAGCAGGATTGTAGCCAGCAAGGCGACGGGCAGAAATCCGTTGTAAGCGCCGGGGGCGGGTTGCAGGTAGTAAAGGGAGACAACGCCGGCTCCTGTCAGCGCGAGCAGGATGCGGCGTTTCCATTTTCCCTCGAGGCATACCGCCGCCGAGAAGAAATAGGCAGTGTATCCCGCCGGATACCATGGCAGGGAGGTGAGCAGCACATGCCATGTCATCTCCGGAGCAATCACCCGGTCGTAAAAGACCAGTATGGTGGCCAACTGAATGAGGAACACGACTGTCAGCTCTACAAATCCTGTGGTGAGCATTGTGACAAGCAGCCTGAAAGAGGGGCAGGGGAGATGCAGGGTCAGCTTGAGCCTGTTCTGCTGCATTTCCGGCACCATCTGCGACAGGCCGACAAGCAGCCCGCACAGCAGGGGCACATACTTTATCGCGTCGATGAATGTCTGGTCTTTCATCAGCATTATGAGCCAGACATGCTCCACGCCGTGGGTGGCGATTACCCTGTTGATGCCCAGCAGGGCGTATATGGTGAAGAACAGCGCGAGGATGAGCGAGCACCAGAAGGCCCGGCGTGTCTTCAGGAATTCCTTTGTTATTATAGCCTTTGTCATAGGTAGTAGTTCAAAATCATTCATGACATGTGGTTAATACCGTCCTGTAAGCCCGATGAACGCGTCTTCGAGCGACTCTACCGCCGATGAGGCAAGTCCCGGGGCCTTTATTCCGGCTGCTTCAAGCAGAGAGGCGGCTTTCTCCTGAGGTAGGAAGGAGTAGAACTCCATCCGGTCGTGGCCTTCCCAAGGGCTGTATATGCCTTCGATTCCCTCCGGCACAGCCATCCCGGGAGAATGATGGTATTCATATCTCCTGAGGTCGCGCATCAGGTCGGCCACCGGCTGCTGGGTGAGAATCCGGCCGTAATCGAGGATGATGCAGTCATCGACAAGCCTCTCGAGGTCCTGGATTATGTGGGAGGTCATGAAGACGGTCTTTCCCTCGGATTTCACGAAGTCACGCAGGTAGTCGACAAACAGGCGGCGGTAACCCGGGTCAAGCCCGAGCGAGAAGTCGTCAAGCACGAGCAGGTCGGCGTTCTGGGCGAGAATCAGCCCGAGAGCTACCTGTGACCTCTGGCCGTTTGACATGGATGATATTTTCTGCCCAGGGGAGACATGGAGCTTCTCCATCAGCCCGTAATACGCTTCGCGGTTCCAGCGGGGATAAAACGCCGAGTAGAACTTCTCGATCTGGGAGATGGTCATGAACGAGTACTGCACATGCCCCTCGAGCAGCAACGCGATGCGCTCGCGGGTCTGTGGCGACATCGATGTTATCTCCTCCCCGAATATGCGGCATTCCCCACCCTGCGGACGGAGGAATCCCATGAGGATGTTTATGGTGGTGGTTTTTCCGGTGCCGTTTTTCCCAAGCAGCCCCAGGATGCTCCCCTTCGGGACATCGAAGCTCAGCCCCTCATAGATGAGGCGGCCGCGCCCGTAGCGCTGTGTGAGGTTTCTGACAGATATGACGTTGTCCATAAATTGATTGGCGAATAAAACGTGAGAATAGTGTTTTCAGAGATTGATGCCTACCGCCACGGAGGCGTAGTCGGCAGACCCGCATCGGCGCGAGAAGTCGTCGCGGTTCCAATGCGCCTTGACATACAGCGAGGCTGAGTCGACCAGTGGGAACTCCATCCTGGCGCTTACCCCGTAGGATGTCACGTCGGAGGTAATGATGGCCACATTGCGCTCCACCGCCATTCCCAGCGGCGTGTCAGCGGTGAGCCCGTCGAGCCTTACGGTGCCTGGGGTGGTGAAACGGCGGCAGACCTCCATGCCTATCGCGAGGAAAGCCCCGTTGTGAAACCTGTGCCACCAGTCGCCTCGTAGCGAAGGGGTGGTATGCGTCGCCGACACCTTCCGCAATGGCTCGTTTATGCTCTCCGAGATTGATCCGAAAGCGGCGGCCACGGATAATCCGAGCCGGTCGTTGCCGGAGGGATGAGTCTCGACGGGAAGAGTCACGCGGGCGTTGAAGACAGACCGGTGGTAGTTTTCCCGCTCCCCGATTTTGGGGTAGGTGTTGCCAGTGGAGGTGCCGAGCAGATTCTCGGTTCCTGTCTTGCGGCTGAATTGCCCGCTGACGGTGAATCCGTATGCCACGTTGCCGGCAGCGTCAGCCAGTTCACCGAACAGCATCCCGTATTCCCCCGAGAGTGAGGAGGTGGTGGTGTGGGTAAGCTCAAGGTTGTTGAAGTCGCGCATATACTGGCGCAGGCTCATCGTTGACGCTTCTAACCGCGCCCGTATCGGCTTGAGAGGTGCCTGCCCGATAGGAAACAGGTCGGCAGCCACTCCGAATCCGACCCCGGAATACGCGGTGTTGCGCCCGCTGTTGCCCGAGAACCGGGGATAATAAGACCCCAGTCCGGTCATGGCGTAAGTCGGAATGTCGTTGACAGGGTTGTAAAACTCCACCGCCGCGTTCTGGTTGTAGACCCTGACCTCTCCCGACAGGCCGATGGCGAGTCGGCTTGTGGCTGGCCTGAAACTTCCTCCGAGCGATGCCCTGAGGTCAGAAACGATGATCTTGTCGCGGGGATCTCGCCCTCGGTAATCTATCTCAGCGCGGTAAGAAGCCTCCACACCCCATGTCCAGCGGCCCGACTCCCCGGCGTAACCGCCCCCGAAGTCATAGCTGCGGCAGGTAAGGTCGCCTCCCGTGGGGTCGCCTATCACATACGGTCCGGTAAGCTCATAATCTGCAGAGTTGCTCCAGGCGACATCCTTGATTTTTCCGGCGTGGAAACGGGCGTTGCCCCACACGGTGGTGGCGTTGCCCAGATGACGGTATGAGGCGGCTGTGATGTCGCCTGTCATTTCCCCCGTCCCTGACTCGACAGGCTGAGTGCGGCCGGTGGCAGACAATTGCCCCACGGCTCCGAGTGAGGTTGTGGAGAAGGGGAGAAACGACGGCATGGCAGCCGGGTTGCCGGTGGCGGCGTCACTGCGGAATCTTTGTGTCAGGCCGCCTTGAATCCACCCCTTGACAGTGGCGGATTGAGACAGGGAGACGACAGAGTCAGCCACATTGCCGTCGGTAGCCCCGTGGAGCGGGGCCGCCGACAGCAACATTGCTGCTGTTAACAAGTATGTTGATGGCCTGGCAGGCATCAGCGGGCCGATTTCAGAATGAAGTCAGCGGCCGAGTCGTCAGAATCCTGGAGAATAAGACGGCCGTCGGCAGTGGTGGCTGCCGCCTTGCGCGCGAACACTTTGCCGAAGCGCAGGGGGTCGGAATTCTTGTCGGAGATGCTTGCGAAAGATGCGTCAATCGAGGGTGTGAGAGCGCCGTGTACATATGTCTCAAGGTTGCCCAGGTTCACACCGTCGATAATCCAGCTGTTGGGTATGCGGCAGGCGTTCTGCTTTGTCATCTCCTTGCCGGTGGTGGGGTGGATATACTGGTAGGGGGCCTTGTACTGGGCGAGATAATCCTCGGCGGTCATGCCTTCAGGCATCCTGACGAGGGCGTAAGAGCGGTTACACTGGTTGGAGATGATCCAGATGGTGTTGGAGTAGCTGAACCACTTTTCGAGGTTGGGAACCGAGGGATTGTCGGTGTCCATGGCGTGGTCGTCATACCATTCAAAGTCTGCGCCTGTGAGGTCGAGAGCTCCGGCCACCTGCGCGCTCCAGTCGATAGCCTGGTCTACGATGGTGATGTATTCACCGGGAGCCACGGCCACATCCTGGCCGTTGCCGGGGATTACCCATACGGTTCCGGCTGTGAAGTTGACATTGAGGTCATTCTCCGGGGTGAGGATGATGTAGTCGTTGGCGCGGGCGTTTACGAAGTCAGACTCGCAGATGGCCAGGCCGTCGGCGTAAAGTGTCTCCGACGAGTTGTTGTAGATGCGGATATAGGTGTCCTTCAGTCCGCTTGTCCCGGCGGCGTTGGGCGAACCGGCGGCATAGATTTCGCTGAACACGAATCCTTCTGAGGGATTGGAGAGGAACCAGTCGAGGCTAAGGGTGCAGTCGCCGGTGATGGTCACGGAGTTGCCGATGGTGCGGAGTCTCATATCCTTCTCGGTGCCGTCCTGGAGGGTGACTGCATAGTTGATTTCACCGGCATAGTCATAGATGCCGACAGGGAGGGCCACAGAGGTCATGTCATTGTTGTCGTCAGCCACAGAGGAGAATGTGTATGTCGAGCGGGTGTTAAGCTCGGTGAATGTGATGGAACTGTTGACAAACTCGGCCTCTTCGGAGTCGAAATCAGCGGGGAAATTGCTGTCGAGGTTCACGGTGTATTTCTGCTCTTCCGGACCGTCCTCGTCATTGGAGCATGATGTGAATCCCGCGCAAAGGGATAGGGAAGCGATAATGAAAGCGAATTTTTTCATTCTTGATATGGATTTTGATGTTTGATATTGTCGTGAACAGGATTGAGTCGGCTAAAGCTTGAGATTCAGCTCCATGCCGAAGTATGGGGTGGTGTATCGCCGCTGTATGGTGCCGTAAAGCTCATAATCGGGTGTGATGCTGATGAGACGGTTGACATATAGGGCGATTCCAATGCGGTCGTTCCACAGCTTCTTTGTCGCCTTGATGTTGAAGGCTGTGGCCAGCGGCACTCGCCTTTCGTCGAAAGCCGACAGGGTGTAGCTCCTCAGCAATTGTCCCAGGTAAGGGTCTGAGGCATATGCCTGGTTCCAGGGACGCACCACGCCGTTGAGGTCGACGTACTCCACCGGCACCCCCGCTTTTGGAAGTGTGCGGTTGGAGGTGAACCACATGTTCTGCATCGACAGCGACACATTGAGCCGCAGCCTCGGAATGTCGGTGTCGAAAGTGAAATTGGTGTTGAACGACTGGTAGACCGAGCCTTCGGGGTCTTCGTAATAACCGGCATAGGGCATCTCCTTGCCGTTGACGATGATTGCCGGTTTGTACCATAACCCGGTGGAATTGGCCAGGGTGGTGCGGAACCATGCGCCGTTGACCGTCACGCGGGTGCGTATCACCGGGAAACGCCGCGAGGCGAAGGTGAATTCAACCCCCTCCTTGTCTACCCTCGACGAGTTGGTGGGGCGGCTTACCATCGCTATCTTGGTCTCGGTGGTGAAAGGGAGCCGGTCGATGGTCGGCGCGCCACCGGCTGACGGGTCATATTGAGAAGCGTCGTAACGGTTGTAGGTGTGGTATCTCACCTCGGAAGCCATTCTGAACGCGTCGGTCATCCGTTCCCTGAAATATGTCACCGAGAGGCGGTTGCCCATGTATGACACATCCCCGCTGACCTCCCATTTGAAGTTGCGGGCCGCTTTCAGGTCATAGTTGACGCGGTCATCGATAATAGTCATAACATTGACGGTGCGCCACTGCTCATTGTCATGGTAATAGTTGAGCTGCACCTCGTCGGTGTAGAGCAGGTCGGGATATAGATATGCCGCCACAGGCATCTTGGTGTGCAGCCCCGCTCCACCCCCTATTTCAAAAATCAGCGGCTCTGAAGCCACGGAGAGATAGGGGAGGGTCCATTTCAGGTTGGCGCGCGGGTCGAGATACACACGCCCCGACAGGTAGTATGCCCCGCCCAGACCGAGAAGCTGGGTCTCGCGCAGGCCGAGCTGCAGATGGAGCGTGTGGTCGCCGAGCCTTATCTCAGACTCATTCTCGACATACGCTGACAGCTGCTGCATCGCCGGGATGTCGTCAAACGGGCGCGGGCGGCTGTTGTTGCCGGCGGTCAGCGGGCGGGTGAGGTCATAGACCTGGCCCCGGCCGAAATTTTTAGAGAGGTTCCACTCCATTCCGGCCTTGAGCCATCCCGACGTGATGTCGCCGAGACGGTAGCGGAAACGGGAGGCGAATTTGGCGAACGCCGAAAACGGCTTGCCATACACGTCGTAGTCGGCCAGATACAACATCGGCAGGAACCCCACATAGTTGGCTCCCGGCGAGGTTGACATCGGCATCGGGTAGAGGCGTGTCGAGGCCACGGTCTTCTGCTGGCGCAGATGCTCGTCGGCGTAGCTTAGGCCTGTGGTCAGGCTGAGGGAGTTGAGAAATCCTTCTTTGCGCGAGAGCAGCACCAGCGTGTTGTTCCAGGTGAAGCTGTTTATGTCGTTGGTGTAATAATCGACCGTGTTGTTCACCGTCAGGTCCGGGTCGTTTTTGTCGCGCTCGAATGTGCCGGTGTAGTTGAGCGATGTGTCCCAGGTCAGGTCGTTGCCTGCCACCTGGCGTTTGAGGTTGCTGCGCGCCGATACAGTGGCGCGTTTGAAATTCTGGCGGTTGTCGCGCGGATCGATGCGAGAGTCGAGGTAGTCGGCCGAGAGGTTGACGGTCCAGCCCGGCGCAGGTATGGCGAAGCCTTTCCCGACATAGAAAAGCTGGCTCTGCATGTCGGCCTTGAAACGGGCCTCAAGCCCCGAGACCCCCTGTTTGCGCTTTATCTTGACCAGCCCCGAGGTGAGGTCGCCATATTCGACCGACGGGATTCCCCTGACGATTTCCACGCTCTCTATGTCGTCTGTCGAGATGGAGCGCATGTCGACCCCCTTGCCGGTGGTGAGCCGTCCCGCGCGGTCTGAGTCGGCGGTCGACTGCATTTCGGCCGAAGTGTTGACAGGCACGCCGTCAATCACGAATGAAGTCCCGAGCGAGGATGTGTCATAACCGTCGGGGGCAGCCTGCTGTGCCTGACGCAGGTTTATCAGGTTGGCGCTCCCCATGTCAGGGTCTTTTGAGATGAACCCCGGCAGCAGCTCCACAAGGTCGGTGAAGCTTGATGGCTGCAGGTGGGCCATCGCCTGGCGGTCGATGACCGAGGCCGCCGTTACACCCCGGCTTTCGCGGGCGGTGACAACCACCTCGCCGAGTTCTTTCCCTTTCATTTCGGCCATCTCCTTCTCGCGCCGGTCGAGGTCGGCCAGCAGTATCGAGTCGATACGGGCGATGGAGTCAAGCGAGTCTGCCGTGGTCTTGGGGGTGGATACCACGTCATTCCCCTCCTTAGTGGTGGAGAACATCGCGGGCATGGCTGCCAGCAGCAATGCGGAGATGACTGGATATCTTACTGAACTCACTCGGTATGGCGGTTGATTACTATGCAAAGTTACGGCTAAAATTTGGTTATTTGTTTGATATTCAGTAAAATACCTAAAAATGGGTATTTGTTCCAACCTTATTGTGGCGCATTTGGAGACACAGGGCCATATATTATACCCAAAAGTGAGTATAAACAATTATTACTGTCCGCTAAACCATAAGAAGGCGAGTCCAACTTTCTGAACGGCAGAAGTTGGGCTTACTTTTTGTATTTGACAAGCCCCCTCAGCAGTTTTCAGGAACTTCGGGAGGGGATTCCGATGCTTCGGCGAGCATGATTTTCAGGTCTGCATCGGGCTGATTGAGGAACTTTTCGAGATTCAGGTAATACATCAGCACAATTCTGACGATTGTAGCCAGCCCGGAGAAGCTCCAACGTCTTTCGAGTTTGCTTTTATTGCTGTCCGGTAAAACTTTGACATGATAGGAAATGGACTATTTTTATCTCATACAGCATGAAACAGACTCGTATAGATGTCTTTTAAGGGCTTTTTGATGCTTAATGCTAC
>Ga0137306_100200_pt1 | contig 96738 bp, 80 predicted proteins | sample Inofroosms_March_FD_97187 | JGI IMG/M metagenome (GOLD analysis project Ga0137306, IMG submission 97187) | Mouse cecal microbial communities from Vienna, Austria - N-Acetylneuraminic and N-Acetylglucosamine D2O microcosms_March | ecosystem: Host-associated > Mammals > Digestive system > Large... | reverse complement strand
CTTCGTCACAGGCGACAACGGCGCATCGTCGCCCGTAACACCCGAAGGCTCGGAGTATCCGGTTTACGCGGCTCCGCAGATTGTGATAAACACCCCGCAGACCAATCTCCATGCGTGGGTACGCCGTCTGGCATCGAAAGTGACAATATGCTTCAACGGCTCTCAGCTCAAAGAAAATGTATTTATCTACATTCACAAGGTAACTATCAAGCAAATAGCTCCCAAGGCACGTCTCGGCAATACCGCACCCCTCGCCGGCACAACTGTGGCCGACACTTTGAATTATCTCGACGGAGCTTCAATATACTACTCGCATAGCAAAGGTCCCTCCGACAAAGACGAACACCCTGATGTAGGACAGTATCTCAACTGGCTCGAAATAAACAAAAACTCGGGCATATCGGGTGCCGTGACAAAAAACGACAACGATACAAAGACCCACAGCGAGTCGGACCTCGCACTATTCTTCTACGAGAACATGCAGGGCGATTACGCCGATGCCCCCGACAAAAACAAATACGACAAGAAACAAGACCCAAAGGCAACCGGTATTTTTTCGAAACCGGGCGTAGACGACTACAAAGACAATGTACCCTGCGGCACATACATCGAAGTGGAGGGTTACTATATAAACAACAACCCGAGCGAGCTCACCAACGGCGAAATAAAATACCGCTTTATGCTCGGCCAGGACGTAGACTATAACTACAACTGCGAGCGAAATCAGCACTATAAGCTCACAATGAACTTCATAGGCTCGGCAAACCAGGTCGACTGGCATATCGAATATGTAGAAGAAAACCCTGAGACATTCGCGCCGCCACAGTTCTTCGTGCCCTACATCTACAACCGCCGCGTAGAGCTGCCGGTGCGACTTGTAGGAAATCCGGTGCGTGTCACCGTTCAGATTGTCGAAAACAACTGGGCTCCTTACGACTCTACAAAGACCGACTCTGTTCCCGAGGCCACTCTCGGCTCTTTGCTTGGCAACGGCATCCACAAATTCGCATGGAACAAGGCCGTGTACGAGAACAAATCGTGGCTCAACTGGACAGGCGCCGCACCTCCCCCAACCTATAATGGTCTTACCGGCTCATATTATGGACTGCGTGCCGGCCAGGATTTCGGACTCTTCACAAAAGATAAAGTGGCCAAATTCGTAAAGGCAGGAGAGCCCGCCTTGCCCGACGAAGTCACCGACGATAAAATATATAAAAACAATCCCTACTTCACCGGAGGCAGAGACATTACACCTATCTGGGCCGGATTCCTCGCCCTGCAGGCCCCGACCGGCTATACAGGCGCGAATCAGACTCTGCCGGCAGGCATCATCAATACTCCTGACATTGACTTCTATTCTAAGCAGGAAACAGTAGAGGCCATGCGCAGTTACTTTATTGGCGAGGGAGGCTCCGTAGAGAAAAACAGTATACCTCAGCACATGGTGGTATATGGCGACGGAAAGAACATAGTAAACACCGTGTACGATGCCGGCACTCAGAACGAGTGCAAGATTACGCCGAACCCCGACGGCAAATCCCGCACAATGTATATACCGCTCTTTACAAGGCCCAAAGCCATCGGTTATATTTCAGGTTTTTCAGGCAACAATCCCTACGAGTATTTTCCGCGTAAAGCCACACTTCGTATTACGTCTGAATACATTACCACCGGCAACGCACGCAAGGTAGTAGTTAACGAAGTACGTGTGATTCAGGAGCGCCGCATCGTAAATCCCAAAGCCATCTGGCGCTCGGCCGGAAACAATCAGTCTTTCCACGTAGTGCTCAAGCTTCAGCCCAGCCCCACTACAGAGTCGTTCTCCCCGGTAGTATCAAAAGGCGAATGGGAAGCATATATCACGGCCGGAAACGGCTCCGACGACCCGGTATCAAACCCCTACTTCTCCGTATCAGGCGGCGAATGGCAACGTGACAACAAAGTCGGGGGCAGCACCGGTTCTGTAATTGACTTTACCGTAAACTTCCCCGGGACAGTAAGTAAAGACAACCCGCAGTTCGCCAAACTCATGGTGAAGTATCACAGCGGCTCGTGCTCGCATCTCATATTCTTGCGTAGAGGCATAGAACAGCCCATAGCAATCATCGACGGTGAGGCCAAATGGAGCTCATACAGCGTTTACAGTCTCAACAAGAACACTACGACAAATGCCGTTACCGGAACACTCACCGATTCCCCCATGGCCATGGGCTCATTCTTCAGGCTAAACAACTACAATCAGGGGATACTCGCAAGCAACAACATAAATTATGGTGTACTTGTGCCTATCAACAATGTGTCCCTCAATCTCGCCAACGGAGAAACTGCAACTTGGAATAATTGCAAAGGCACTACATGGAAAAGAGGAGATGCCTTGATTACATGGTCTGATTTTACCGTGGGAACGACCAGATATCGTTTGCCTGAATACAATGACTTCAACGCTTTTGTAAAAACAGAAAACAACTGCTACATGGCATATGGCGTACTCTATGGCGACGAATCAGACACTGTTGCCGACAACGAGCTCGAGGCTTTCCGCTTCGGTCACAAGGAGGGTGCCAAGGTGGGCAAAGGCATGCGCGGTGTGGTGGTATATAACGTCAACTCTAACCGCAATATATTCTTCCCTGTCGGCGCTTTTGCCGTAGGACGACGCACCAACAGCAATGTAGGCAATGATAATAACAAAGGCTATCTGCGCTATGGTGCCGTACCGGCCGAACTTATTGCAGATTGGACACCACCGACAAACAGCAACCCTTTGGCATACAACCAATATAGGCCTATATGTTACAACCTGCCGGCTTCTCCGGGAGCACTATACTGGATAAAAACGCAAGCCAAAAATAACTTTGGACAGGATAACTACGTCGCCTGGGATATGAACTACTTCGACATGAGTTTCAACGGCCAGGACTACGGCGCCACAAACCAGGACGGCGGCGATGCCATGCCAATGAAACCCATTCTCGCAGAATAACCTGAGCCTAAAGCGAGCGAAGAATAAGACTATTGGCACGGTCGACCACTGCCGTATCGAGCGACGCGAGATATATGCGCGTCGTCGTCTCCGAGTCGTGCCCCATTGCCTCGCTTATTGTGGCTATAGGTATATTCTTGCTTCTGGCGATACTCGCCCAGCCGTGACGCGCCACATAGCTCGTGAGCGGTATGGACAGGCCGAGGCGTTGGCCTATAATCTTCAGATGCCGGTTGACGAAGTGGGCTGTGCGTTTGTACTGCGCCCGCTCGTCGATTTCCGGTTCGCGGATAATGGGCAGGAGGTAAGGCGAGCCGGCTGTATCGTATCTGTCGGTAAGGTCCTGCATGGGTTTCTCCCATTTCACGAAAAGTAGCTGGCCGGTTTTGCGTCGGCGATACGTCAGCACACCGTTTTTCAAATCACTTTTCCTGAGATATGCCATGTCGACAAACGACATGCCGCGCGTATAGAACGAAAACAAGAACATGTCGCGCGCAAAATCGAGCTCCGGCTCGGGGCTCAGCTCCATATCGCGCATACTGCGTATTACCGTGAGCGGCACGGCACGCTTCACTGTCTTGTCGATGCCGGTGTATACACGCCTGAAGGGGTAGCTCTGCCCCACGAGCTCCTTATCGACGGCACGGTTGTAGATAGCCCTGAGATTACGCATATAGAAAGAGCGGCTGTTGGGGCATATGCCGCGCGCCGCAAGATAGGTCTCGTAGGCGGTCATAAGGTCGGCACACACCTCGGGCAACGGCACGTCGGCAGCATTGCAGAATCGCGAGAAGCTGTTGAGCACAGTGGTGTAGGTATCGGCCGTGCTGAGCCGCCCAACCTGCCTGAGAAAAATTACAATACTGCGGCCAAAGCGTATGAAGCCGTTGCCGTCCGACGTTGTGACGCACTTTGCATTCGGCGCGGCACACGAGTGTTTTGATACAGTTGCCATAATTAAAAAGTTTAGCAACCGTGAAAATATAAAAAAGTAAATTACCCACAGCCAGCAGCGGCGAATGGAGCGATAAATAGCGGCCGCATACCAAATAGTGCTGCCGCCTCAGTCACGGCGGGTGTAACACGACTCAAACAACCCGCTATCTGCTAAAAATCAGTAGCAGAAAGTCAGAGTGCCTCCTTTGACAATGTCGGCGTGGCGGAGCTGCATATCGTGGAGCGTCTTACCGTTGAGTTTCACGCTTTTCACCGGAGCGTCAGCGCTCTTGCGGCCCTTTGTGCGGATTTCGAACGTCTTGCCGTTCTGCAGCTTAAGGGTCACTTTATCGAAGATGGGCGACACGAGTTCATAGACATCACTGCCCACAAGCATGGGGTAAAAGCCCGATGCGCTGAACACATACCACGCGCTCATGGCGCCGTCGTCTTCGTCCATCTCGGGGCTGTATCCCACGGGGTCGTTCTTAAAGGCACGGCCAACATAGGGCACGGGATACTCGGCGTTGCCGCCGTAGACATGAATCATATTGTCGTCGGTGAGCAGGCGGCGCACTATGTCCTGCGAACGCTCTGGCGCTCCAAAGCGGTTGAAGAGGAAGGGCACGTGAATATCGGGCTCGTTGCCCTGATTGTAGAGATTGTTGTCGAAGAAATAAGAGAGCTGAGCGCAGAGGCTGTCGCGACCCACCCACTCAATCATGCGGTCGACATACTGAGGCGCGGCCCAACGGTACTGCCAGCGTGAGCCCTGGTAGAGGCCGTTGTTTTTCATCACCTTGAAGTCGGGTGTTATGTTCATGAACTCCTTTTTCCACGTCTGCTCGAACACACTGTCGGCATGCGCGGCATAGCTCTTGCTGTCGGCCGTCTCGCCGATGATATCGGCTATCTGTGCGAGTGCCCAGAGGTCGTAGACCGACTCAAGCTTGTGGTCGGGCGAATTGTACTCGAGCTCCGCAGCCTCTTTCTTCATACCTTCGTAGCCGGGACGGATATCGAAATCTGTTATACCTTTGCGATAGGCATCAAGCAGGAGAATCACTGCGTGCTCGGTGCGGACATTGATTGTGGGTTCGTGTCCGGTAGACCAGTTTTTCTTTCCGGTGCGATAAAGATGTACAAGCGACTGGCAGATGTCGCTCATCTGCCTGGGATTCGTCACAACAAGGAGCGGGAATTTAGTGCGGAAGGTATCCCAGAGCGACCACGAGCCATATACGCGGCGTCCGGCGGCATCATAGACCTCCCCATCGGTGCCGATATACGAGCCGTCGGGCGAAGTGACGTCGGCAGGCGTGAGAAAGACGCGGTAAAGCGAAGTGTAGAAAATCGCCCTGTCGTCGGCGGTGCCGCCCTCGGGCATTATTACCGAGAGCTGACGGTTCCAGTCGCTCAGAGTGGCGGAGCGCACCTCGTCGAAGCTCTTGTCGCCGACCGCCTTCATGAGCGTGGCCGAAGCCCCGGCCGATACGGGCGACACGGCAATGCGCACCTCAACTTCACGCTGCGGCGCGTCGCCGAAGCTCAGAAGCACTTTCGCACCATCGTGCTCGGCCACCTCAAATGTCGAAGAACTCACAAAATCGAACCACAGCTTGTAGAGACCTTGCGAGCAGAGGTTGCGCGATGTGAGCCAGCCGGTGATTTTATTGGGCCCGATGCTCATAATCTCTGCCTTGGCGCCGCCGATGAGACAGGAGGCAAAGTCGACAGACATTACCGGCGTCATCGACTCAGGATAGACATAGCGCTCAAAGGCCACATTGCCTGTGGTCGTAAACTCGCATGCCACGCCATTGTCGAGCGTCACACTGTAATAGCCGGGACTGGCCTTCTCGCTGTCTTTATCAAGTTTCAGTCTGGCCGACGGAAGTGCCGGAAGAATTCTTATGTTTCCACCCCCTCCGCTGCATCCTACTCCCGAGGGGCGGTTTATAGATATACCGCTGATGTCCGATACAAAAAAGTCGTAGCCCGAATGCTGCCGGGGCTTGCTGTCGGGCCCAACTGCGAGCATGCCGAACGGCGCTGCCGCAGCCGGTGTTACCTGGCCGTTGTCGCCGGCGGTGCCCATGAAAAGGTTTACATACTCCCAGGGCTCTTTTGAGTTTTTCTTTCCCGAAGCGTCGGCACCGAAAGGCATTGCTGCGAGCGAACAAAGTGCAAGAGCAGTAAAAATCGTCTGTTTTGTCATCGTATCAGTTTTTGAAGTAGGAAGACTGCTTTATCTCTGCAAAGGTACTGAAAGCGCCGTAATTATACAACACCCTACACGGTTTCGTCGGGATTGTAACCCGACTCTAAAAACACAAGTATCTTGCAATCCCGCGGCGGCCGGTTACAAATCCACAGAGACTAAACGTAGCTAAACAGCAGAGGCTGCGCCTTGTGTGCGGCACAGCCTCCGTAGTCGAATACAGAGATAATTATTTCTCCTCGGCAAGGGGATTCCACCCCTGCGCACGCAATGGAAATTCGGCACCGTCGCGCGTTAGCATCTCACAGCCGAGCGAGGGCTTTGTTATATATCCGATAACATGCACGCCCTTGATTTCCTTCACCTTGTCGTGGTCGGTAAGCGGCACGGTGAAGAGGAGTTCATAGTCTTCGCCGCCGTTGAGGGCCGCGGTGACGAGGTTCATGTTGAGTTCCTCGGCCATAACGGCTGTCTGATAGTCGATAGGGATGCGGTCTTCGTACACACGACAACCGACGTCACTCATCTTGCAGATATGCAGCAATTCTGACGAAAGGCCGTCGCTGATATCAATCATCGAGGTGGGCACGATACCCTTATCGGCAAGCGCGCGCACTATGTCGACGCGGGCCTCGGGCTTAAGCTGACGCTCGACCAGATATTCCTTTCCGGCAAAATCGGGCTGAAAGTCGGCGCGTCCGGCCGAAGCAGCTTTTTCGCGTTCGAGCAACTGGAGGCCCATATATGCCGCGCCGAGGTCGCCCGACACGCATATGAGGTCGGTGTCGTGGGCGGTGCTGCGCTTCACGGCACGGCCTTTGAGAGCCTCACCGATACATGTGATTGATATGACAAGACCCTGGTTGGACGACGATGTGTCGCCGCCCACAATATCAACGCCATACTGCTCGCAGGCGATGCGTATGCCGGCGTAGAGGGCCTCAATATGCTCCACAGTGAAACGCTTCGATATGCCAAGCGACACTGTAATCTGCCTTGGGAAGCCGTTCATGGCGCATACATCGGAGAAGTTGACCACAGCAGCCTTGTAGCCCAGATGCTTCAGGGGTACATATGTGAGGTCGAAGTGCACATTCTCCAGAAGCAGGTCGGTGGTGACAAGAATGTCGCGGTCGGCCGGATAGTTGAGAATAGCGCAGTCGTCGCCCACGGCATACGCCGTGGTGTCGTTCACATTTTTAAGACCTTCGGTGATGCGGTCAATCAGCCCGAATTCGCCGAGCTGAGATATTTCTGTTTCTTTTTCAGACATAATTATAAATTGAATGTCAGCAACGCTCCACCATAGCCTGCACCAGAGCCTCTACTGTGGGCTGAGCAAGCACGGCAGCCTGCTGCACTTCTTCGTGCGAGGGGGCAACGAGAATGTCTTTGCCGCCAAGGTCGGTGATAACCGAAAGACCGAAGACACGCATGCCGGCATGGTTTGCCACAATGACTTCGGGCACAGTGCTCATGCCTACAGCATCACCGCCGATAACACGGAAGTACTCATACTCGGCCGGAGTCTCGAATGTGGGACCGGTAGTGCCTACATATACGCCGTGCATGAGTCGGAGACCTTTTTCGGTGCCGATATTGTCGGCGAGCTCTATGAGCTTATGGTTGTAGGCCTCGGTCATGGCCGGGAAGCGCGGACCGAGTTCGTCATAGTTGTGTCCGCGGAGAGGATTCTCGGGAAAGAGGTTGATGTGGTCGGTGATAATCATCACGTCGCCTACCTTGAATTCCTTGTTCATGCCGCCGGCAGCGTTTGACACAAAAAGAGTCTCCACTCCGAGAGCCTTGAAGACGCGCACAGGGAAAGTGACAGTCTTCATGTCGTAGCCTTCGTAGTAGTGGAAACGGCCCTGCATGGCAATGACCGGCTTACCGCCCATACGGCCGAAAATCAGGTTGCCGCTATGGCCCTGCACGGTAGATACGGGAAAGTTGGGAATCGAAGCGTAGGGAATAAATTTCTTGTCGTCGATATAGTCGACCAGAGAGCCGAGACCGGTGCCGAGGATGATGGCGATTTTAGGCATTTCGGGAGCCTGTTTACGCAGGAATTCGGCTGTTTCGTTAATTTTTTCGAGCATAGATTGCATGGTTTTATATTATGTTTCAGAGATAAACGCCCTGCAGAGGGCAAGGGTTCGCAGCAGCTTGCGTCAATTTCGCGAACCAAGTCTTTCTTTGATGCGTTTTTCTATTTCGTCGACAATAGGGCGCCGCTCGTCGAAGCTATCGAACTCCACTTCAATAGGCAGATAATATGTGATAGCCTTGAGCTCGTGCGGATAGTAGGGGTTCGAAGCGAGGCGCACCGCATCTTTTTCGGTAGTCACAATTACTCGCTGGTTGCCGCGGACATCTTTGCGGTAGCGCTCGGCAATATAGGCGATATCTTTCTTTGTATACTGGTGATGGTCAGGAAAAATGTCGACTTTCACTTTTGCCCCGAGGCTTTTGAGATAGCGGATGAACGGACGCGGATTGCCTATGCCGGCAATTGCCAGAATGGTGTCGCCGCTGTTGAGCCAGTCGAGGTAAGGCACGCCGGTGGCAACATCAGGAAACACAGGCTGGAGCGGCAGATAATGGTAATGAGAGAAATACAGCTCCTGAACCGGCATAAGATTGTAGTCTTTTGTAGTCACGCGGAAGTCGAGCGGCTTGAGGTCGGCCGGACACTTAGCCACGATGACTATGTCGGCGCGGTTTATGCCGCGTGCAGGCTCGCGCAGATGTCCGTAGGGGAGCATATGGTCTTCCGAAAGCGGACGGTTGTACTCCGTGATGACAACCGACACGGTAGCCTTCACATAGCGGTGCTGAAACGCATCGTCGAGAATTATCATCTCTATTTTCGGGTCGAGCCGCAGCAGCTCGTTGATACCTGCCACACGGTCTTCACAGACAGCGACCACTACCTCGCCATGAAATTTATGATATATCTGATACGACTCGTCGCCGATGTCGCGCGGTGTCGATGTAGCGCCGGCTATGATAAAGCCTTTAGTGGCCCTGCGGTAGCCACGGCTGAGCACGGCCACTTTGCGGTTTTTACGAAAGGCATCGACAAGATACTCCACATGAGGAGTCTTGCCCGTGCCGCCGACAGCAAGATTGCCCACGCATACCACGGGAATATCGAATTCTTTCTCTCCGAAGACCTTCCAGTCGAAAAGCTTGTTTCTCATATAGGTAATGCCTCCGTATATTTTCGAACACGGAAGCAACACCAGTTTTGCTGCAAGAGAGCGTTTTCTCATATGCGTGGAGGGTCTTTTTTATCGGTTAGCGAATTTCTACGGGTTCCATACGAGCCTGCACCGGGTTCATGGTGCGGAGGCGCTTCACAATGCCGAGAGCGCGGATGGCGTCGGCATCGAGTTCGGAGGCGAGACTTGAGTTGGCTGCCAAATCGGCATTCTTGAGTATCTTTTCCCAAATCTCTTCCTCGAGCGAGGGATAGGAAACAACCTGTGCCGGCGACATGTCGAGCTGTTCGAGCATTGCGTCGACGCAGACATCGAGGCTGCCTATATGGTCAACCAGACCAAGTTCGAGGGCACGACCGCCTATCCATACACGGCCTTCGGCAATCGCTTTTACAGAGTCTTGCGACATATCGCGTCCATCGGCCACACGACGGGTGAAGCGGTCGTATGTGCTCTCCACACTGCGCTGCAAAGCGGCGTGCTGCTGTTCTGTCATTGGCTCGAGCAGGCTAATGCCAGCAGCGTTGGGGTTAGTTTCCACTGTGCTGAAGTTGACACCGAGTTTGCCGGTTACAAGCCCCGACAAATCGGGAATCATGCCGAATACGCCAATCGAGCCGGTGAGAGTGCTGCGGTCGGCATAAATCTGCTGAGCGCCGCAGCTTATGTAGTAGCCGCCCGAGGCTGCATAGTCGCCCATCGACACAAAGAAGGGCTTGTCTTTGCTCTTGAAGTACTCAAGCGCCTCCCATATCTGCTCGGAGGCAAAGGCGCTGCCGCCGGGCGAATTGACACGCAGCACAAGGCCCTTCACATCGTCGTTGTCGGCAAGCTTCACAATGTCGTTGACCACTGTGGGGCCCACAATGCCTTCTCGACCGCTGTCGACAATATCTCCTACGGCATAATAGACTGCGATATGCTCGCCCTTCTCGCCAAAAACGAATGATTCCGGCGATGCAAGATAGTCGGAGGGGGATACGAGACGTAGTTCGTCGCTGTCTTTCAGACCCGAAATTTTACGCAGAATGTCTTCAACCTCACGGTTGTATTTAAGGGCTGTGGCTAAACCGTTCTCTACAAACGAGGCAGCGGGCCATGTAACCGTGAATCTGGGAGCTATCGAATAGATGCTGTCGACGGGTATATTGCGCGATGTGGCTATCGCTCCTGCGACCGCCGCCCAGATAGAGTCGCAGTACTGCTGCATCTGCATGCGGGCCGGCCCACTCATGGAGGTGAGTATGTAGGGTTCAACGGCACTTTTGAAGGTGCCCACTTTCACTATCTGCATTTTGATGCCGAGCTTATCGAGCAGCCCGGTGAAGAAGGGCGTAGCACCGCCTACACCGTGGATGTCGATAGCGCCCATAGGATTGAGATATATGCTGTCGGCCATTGCCGCGAGCATATAGTCACCCTGAGTATATGCGTCGCCGTAAGCAATCACAGGCTTGCCCGAAAATTTGAAAGAGGCGATGGCCTCGAGCACCTCTTCGCGCGATGCCGGCGCCATGTAAGCGCCACCGCAGCGTAAATACACGGCCTCGATGCGATTGTCGAATTGGGCGCTATGCAGTGCTTGCACCATATCGTTGAGCGCAAGGGTCTCTTTATCGTAGCTCTGAATCATCTGCAGGAACGGCTGCGAGGAATAACGCTCTACAACTTCGCCCGACAAATCGAAATAAAGAATCGAGTTTTTCTTTACTTTCATTGCCGTATCGGGCGACGACGAGCCTATGGCAACACCCACGGCCACTGCGCCAAACACGAACAAAAGTACAAGCGAAATCCAGAACCCGGCCATTGTGCCGAGCATCGAGATAAAGAATTTTTTCAGCATCTTATGTTGTTTTTAAAGCTTTTATGCGTATATCTTAAATCGCACCCGGTTCTACACCGGCCGCATAATTTTTACAAAGTTAACACATAATTATTAATACGGCAAATCTTTTTTCAACGCGCTCCATCCTCATCCTTTTTTGTCTCACACGCCGAGTTTCAGCGAGTATGAAGGCCCTAAAAAACGGGCTTGCAATCTTCCGAGAGGCAAGCCCGTTATAGTATAAATTCCTCAAAAAATCATCACAGTTTACCGAGTATCGTCGAAACATATAGATTATGGTTGCGCAAATCAGGACGCCCCTCTGCATTGCCTTCACGGTCAACTATGATATAGTATGGTATTCCGTCCACGTTGAAGTGCTCGCGGATTTTACGAATCTGCTCATCTTTCACACGGAAATGATGCCCTTTTATATCCGGAATCATTGTGAGATAAGTACTCACAGGCGATGACTCGTCAGCAATATATATCCACACAATATCGTCTGATGCAAGTTCCGAACTCTTCAGCGGCTCGTTGGCCGCTATGGCAGCCCGACAAGGTCCGCACCAAGTGTTCCACAAATCCACAACTACGACTTTGCCCTTATAAGGTCTGATTATTTCTTCAAATATCTTGTCGTCAGCTACTTCGGGAGTGGGTTCTACAAGTTTGGCGGCCGACGAGTTGAGCAATTTTTCCGCCTCTTGCCAACGAGCCTCCGCAGCCTGAGCAAAGGCGGGATACGCCGAAGCTTTGAGACTCTCGAGACTTGCCTCGTCAAGCTGTGCCGACGAATCGGAAGTGTAGGCCTTTTGGTATGCGGCGAGTGCGTTGAACATTGTCACGTCGACACCTGCATTGTTCCATACATCGGCTCTGGCAAGGAAGCTCGGACGTGTCGTACCGTAGACGTAAAGAAGCTCGGGATTGTTAAAATCAAACATTGCAGCCACTTCGCGCGCACGCTCAGGCGAAATTTCGACAGGCACGGAATCGGCAGGCACGGGAGCGTTCCACATACCGTGCGAGGCCATATAATTATGATTGAGGATATTGCGGGCCATGGCAACAGCCTGCACCACATTGGCCTGCAGACTCAGTGTCTTGTAATCCTTGACTGCGGGTGCGGCATCAAGCGCGTTAATTGAGTCAAGCTTGGCATTGTAGGCCGCCATGACATAGTCGACATACTGGTCTCCTGTCATGTGATAGTCGCCGAACTTGCCGGAGTAAAGATCGAGACCATAATCTCCGGCTTTGGCTGCGGCGCGGCTGATTCTGTCAAGACGGCCGTTCGACCCAAAATATTCGATTACTGGCTCGATTTTACCATGCGAGCGTACCTGCATGTTGAAATTACCAGAGTAACGGCAGTCGCAGTCCATATCGATTGTTTCACCCGGAAGCATGAGCACCGATCCTTTAAGTCTGACATCGCCGATGCCAAGTAGCGCAAACTCCTCGGGACCGACAAGAAGTTTCTTGAATATGGCATTTCCTTTTTCATCAATATCGAGTTGGGGAAGGTCGCTGACCTGACCGCTGAGATTATTGACATAGTAGCTCAGCTTCGAGCCCATTGCAGGACGATAGTTGAGCAGATGAATATTTACGGTCGTTGTGTCACACGCAATTTCAGCCTCGGGGAAAACTTCTGTAGCCTCTATTTGCATGAGCTTTGCCGGAATCTGAGTCTCATAAACATAGTTAGTGTCAAGCTGAACGCCCCACAGCTGCCACCCGTCGGCAACATTCTCGGTGAAATCAATCGACTTGACCGTAGCCGGAATAGCCGGAAAACGCATGGTGAAGCGTGCTACAGCCGAGTCGGGCATCACATACGATTCACCAAGGCCGAGATTATCAATCGAGATAACGGGATATTCCTTGCCTCCGGCAACAATCGCAATCGCACTGTCAAAGAATATGGCCGAGCCGGGCCTCTGCCGTACAATGGCTGTGACGACGGTCGAGGAATCGGTGAGCGCGACATTCTCAAAACTGAACTGATAGGTGTTGGCAGCTTCGATATATGGCTTGTCGACTTCTCCGCGATTCGAGAAGCTGCTACACCCCGCAGCCAGAAGAGATGCTGCAATGACAACCATGAACAAAAGTTTTTTCATTTGTTTTTAAATTATAGCCCCACTTTCGGGAGCTATGGGTTATTGATTTATTTTCACAGAGGCAAAGATAATTAATTATAAACATTTCATCAAAAATTTATTACCTTTGCATCAAAATACATAAAGCACTTATGGAAAACATTAACTTTGACAACAAAGGCGTATCCGGCATCGTAAGCCGTGACAACATAGCAGCCATTGGCAATGAAGGCAAAGCTGCCGTGAAGACACTTCTCGAAGGCACCGGAGCCGGAAACGATTATCTTGGCTGGGTACGTCTTCCCCAGGAAACTCCCTCTTCGCTGCTCGACAGCATCAACGCTACAGCATCACGTCTGCGCGAAAATTGCGAAGTAGTGGTTGCCGTTGGCATCGGTGGCTCGTACCTCGGTGCAAAAGCCGTTATCGAGGCGCTCAGCAACACCTTCGCCGCTTACGAACCTGCAAACACTCGCGTGCTCTTCGCCGGACAGAACATTGGCGAAGACTACATGGCCGAGCTGCAGGAATATCTCCGCAACCGCAAATTCGGCATTATCGTCATATCGAAATCGGGCACTACCACTGAGCCCGCCATCGCTTTCCGCCTCCTCAAAGAGCAGCTCGAAGCACAGGTGGGCCGCGACGAGGCTCGCAAACGCATCGTGGCAATCACCGACGAAAAACGCGGAGCTCTCCGCACACTCGCCACGGCCGAAGGATATGAGACATACATCATTCCGGACAATGTAGGCGGCCGTTTCTCTGTGCTCACTCCCGTGGGACTGCTGCCTATCGCCGTTGCCGGATTCGATATCCATGCCCTCGTAAAGGGTGCCGCCGATATGGCAGAGGCCACAATCAACGGCACAGACACTCAGGCGCTCGCATACGCCGAAACTCGCAACGCCCTCTACCGCGCCGGCAAGAAAATCGAGATTCTCGTAAACTACAACCCGAAACTCCACTTCTTCAGCGAATGGTGGAAGCAGCTCTATGGCGAAAGCGAAGGCAAAGACGGCAAAGGCATTTTCCCGGCATCGGTCGACAACACAACCGACCTCCACTCAATGGGCCAGTGGATTCAGGAAGGCGAACGCATTATTTTCGAGACTGTAATCTCTGTCGAAAAGTCGGAGCACAAACTCGAAATTCCCTTTGACGAATCAAATCTTGACGGCCTCAACTACATAGCCGGCAAGCGCATCGACCAGGTGAACAAAATGGCCGAACTCGGCACTCGCATCGCACACATCGACGGCGACGTGCCCAACATGAAAATCACCGTTCCCGAAATTTCGGCCTACAACTTAGGCTCGCTCATATACTTCTTCGAAGCAGCAGTAGGCATCAGTGGCTATATTCTCGGTGTGAATCCTTTCAACCAGCCGGGTGTCGAGGCTTACAAGCGCAATATGTTCGCTCTGCTCGAAAAACCAGGTTACGAAAAAGAAACCGAAGCTATCCGTGCCAAACTCTGACAAGCTCAATGCAAGCAAAATAATCGCAGCCACAGCCGGACGCCCCGGTCCTATCGGGGTGTTCGACTCGGGCTACGGCGGCCTCACGGTGCTACGCTCTTTGCAGCAGGCACTCCCTGAGGCCGATTTCATTTATCTCGGCGACAACGCCAGAGCTCCATACGGCAATCGCTCGTTCGACCTTATTTATCACTTCACCCGTCAGGCGACAGAGTATCTTTTTGCCCGCGGATGCCAGCTGGTAATACTGGCGTGCAACACCGCGTCGGCCAAAGCTCTGCGCACAATTCAGCAAAACGACCTGCCCGTGTGGGACCCTGAGCGGCGCGTGCTCGGCGTTATCCGTCCGACGGTCGAAGCCGTGGGTGCTCTCACCCACACCGGAGCTGTGGGACTTGTAGGCACGCCCGGCACTGTGGCATCGCAGTCTTACGACATCGAGCTTGCCAAACTTCATCCACAGATACGATTTTACTCACATGCCTGCCCTATGTGGGTGCCGTTGGTCGAAAATCTCGAAAGCGAAGGCCCCGGAGCCGACTACTTTGTGCAGCGCGACATAGCACAACTGATGCAGAAGGCTCCCGACATCGACACACTGATTCTCGGATGCACACACTACCCTCTCCTAATCAACAAAATACGGCAATACGCTCCGCAAGACACAAACATCGTTCTGCAGGGCGACATTGTGGCGAAATCACTGCTCGACTATCTGCGCCGGCACCCCGACATGTATGCCCGAATCACACGCAATGGCAACACTGAATACATAACAACAGAAGAACCCGACAAATTCTCGAATCTCGCAGCCGTGTTCATGGGCAAGGCGGTGAAGGCAAGACGTGAGAATCTTTGAAATCGGCAGCAAAATTTATCACAGCATTATGAATCACTCATACACCACCTGCGGCACATGCTCGCGCCGCATCGATTTTGAAATAGACGAAAACGGCAAGCTCCACAAAGTAAGCTTCCTCGGCGGATGCGCCGGAAACACGGCCGGCATCTCGGCTCTCGTCGAAGGAGCTGACGCACACACGATTGCCGACACCCTGCGCGGCACCGACTGTCGCGGCCGCGGTACTTCATGTCCCGACCAACTCGCCAGGGCTATCGACACAGCCCTCGGAGAGTAACTTTTCTTTATCTCTGATTTATCAAACCAGTTTTTGCTCTGAATGTGGATTATACTCGCCATAGCGTCGGCCCTCTGCCTTGGCTTTTACGACATCTTCAAAAAGCTGTCGGTAAAAGGCAATAATGTACTCATAGTATTGCTGTGGTCCACATTTTTCGGGGCACTCATCATGTCGCCGGAAATCATATCCGGCATCGTGCATGGCAACTGGGGCTTCGGCAACAGTTTCACCGGGCATCTGCTCATCATCGTAAAATCGTTCATAGTTCTGTGCTCCTGGCTTCTGGGCTACACAGCGCTGAAACATCTGCCGCTCACCGTGCAGGGCCCAATCAACGCCACACGCCCGGTGCTCGTGCTCGTGGGAGCTGTGCTAATATTCGGCGAGAATCTCAACGTACTGCAGTGGGGAGGCATACTGCTCGGCTTCGCGTCGCTTTTCATGATATCGCGCATCGGCGCACGCGAGGGGGTGTCGGAGCGACACTCTCAGTGGATGTGGATGGCAATCGGCGCAACATTTTTTGGAGCTGTCAGCGCCCTCTACGACAAATATCTGCTGCGGCATTACGAGCCGCTTGAAGTGCAGGCGTGGTACTCGCTGTACCAGTGTGCGATTATGACTGTTGTCATACTCATTCTCCACTGGCGCTCGAGCTCTGCGACACCATTCAAGTGGAGATGGACGATTCCCTGCATATCGCTTTTCCTCACCGTTGCCGACGTGCTTTATTTCTACTCCTTGTCGTTCGATACCTCATCGATTGCCACTGTGTCGATGATTCGCCGCGGAAGTGTTTTCGTATCGTTTCTCTACGGAGCCTTCGTCCTTCACGAAAAACAGCTGCGGCAGAAAGCAATCGACCTCTGCATACTTTTCATCAGCCTCGTACTGCTTATAATAGGCGCTAATCTGAATATGAACTGATTATGAGACCACGCATACTGCTATTCATTTCTATTCTCGCCACATATATCTATGCCGGCGCACGCAGCACCATCGACCTCAGCGGCGAGTGGTTCTGGCGGATAAATCCCTTTGAGAAAGAGGAAGTTGTGACGCTGCCAGGCACTATGGATACCAACGGCAAAGGCACTCCAAACACAAACATGACCGAGACCACGATGCTGTCGCGCAAAGTGACATACGCCGGCCCGGCATGGTATAGCCGCGACATAGATGTCCCCTCGGAGTGGAAAGGTTCGGACATTAGCCTTATCCTCGAACGCACGCGGCCGTCGACAATCTACGTCGACGGAAAACGTATAGCATCGTGCCGGCTGCTCTCCACTCCGCACCGCTACAATCTTTCCGACATACTTACTCCTGGCAAACACCATATCACTATTATGGTGGATAACGGCGACAGTATACCCGAGCAGATAAAGACTTCGTCGCACGCCTGCACGGAGGCAACACAGACCAATTGGAACGGCATCCTCGGCCGCATCGAACTTACATCGGCGCCCAAAATACATATACGCTCGCTCGAACTGTATCCCGACGTCGATAAGCGCTCGTTCAAGGCTGTGGCAACTTTGTCGCGACCGTTCGACAAACGGCTGGGCGAAATAGCTTTTCAGTGCGGACAAAATATAGCAAAGGCCACACTGCGCAAAGCCGACTCTGTTGCGCAACCATAATCGAGCTTGGCGACGACGCTATCCTCTGGAGCGAAAATTCACCCGTGCGACATCGCGTTGACGCGATTCTTCCCGGAGTCGACACACTGAGCCGCTACGGGGCGCTACGCAAGTTTGAAATCAAAGGCCACCATTTTGCAATTAATGATACGGTGACTTTTCTCCGCGGACGACACGACGCATGCGTGTTTCCTCTCACCGGCTTCGCTCCCATGGATACTGCGTCATGGCTCGCCTATTTCCGAAAAATCAAGGAGTATGGTCTCAACCACGTGAGATTCCACTCATGGTGTCCGCCCGAAGCATGCTTCGAGGCTGCCGACATCGAAGGCATCTATCTTCAGCCCGAACTGCCGATATGGGGCACATTCAACGAGAAGGAAGTCGAGCTGATGCACTTCCTGCACGACGACGGCGAGGCCATACAGCGCGAATACTCGGCACATCCGTCTTTTGCCATGTTCGGGCTCGGCAACGAGCTGTGGGGCGAAGTGCCGCTGATGCAGAAATTCACCAATGATTTCCGCGCAATCGACGGGCGCCACCTCTATACCTTTGGCAGCAATGCTTTTCTGGGCTGGCAGGGCAATCTTCCCGGCCAGGATTTCTGGGTGACATGCCGCAACGGAGGAGGCGAGAACTATACGGCACACACCAGGGCTTCATTCTCCTTTGCCGACGCTGTCGAAGGGGGAATAATCAACAACACTTATCCGAATACTACAGTCAATTTCGAGAAAGCCGTCGCATCGTCGCCCGTGCCCATTATCGGACATGAGACCGGCCAATATCAGATATTTCCGCGCTTTGAAGAAATCGCGAAATATACCGGGGTTCTCGACCCCCGCAATCTACAGGAGTTCAAACGACGCCTTGAAGAAAACAATCTCGGCGCTCAGGCTTCTGATTTCTTCCGTGCTTCGGGCAAATGGGCCGTCGAGCTCTACAAAGCCGACATGGAAATGAACTTCCGAACGCCCTCGATGGCCGGTTTCCAGCTGCTCGACATCCAGGACTATCCCGGCCAGGGAACAGCGCTTGTAGGCATTCTCGACGCGTTTATGGACAGCAAAGGCCTCGTCACTCCCGGAGAATGGCGCCGCTCATGCGATAAGACCGTCGTCATGGCCGAGCTGCCACGGCGCACATTCGCCGGCGGCGACACCCTCAGTTTCGCGCTATCGACGGCAAACTACAGCAGTCTGCCTTTGGACGGCAAAAGCCTGCGCTGGTCGCTTAACGAAGCCGACAGCACGGAAATAGCAGCAGGAACAATGCCTTTGACCGACTGCATAGGCTACCAGTCGGCAGGCGTCGCTTCGGTGACTTTACCGGCTGACGGCAAATCCCGCAAGCTTACGCTGAACGTCGATCTGAGCTACACCGACACAGACAACTCATACGCCATATGGGTGTATCCCGTAGTCGAAAAATCGAAAAGCAAAAATAAGAAAAGGAAAAAAATTGTTGTCACCACCGAACTTGAAAAGGCATTCGAAGCTCTGAGCAAAGGCAAAAAGGTGCTTTTCGCTCCGCCGAAGTCTTTGGTCGACAGCGTCACTGTCGGCGGCTTGTTCCAGACTGATTACTGGAATTACCGTATGTTCCGCACAATATGCGATAATGCCGGCAAACCGGCGTCGCCGGGCACTATGGGCATCGTATGCGACCCCTCGCATCCGGCACTGGCAGACTTCCCGAACGACGGGCACACCGACTGGCAATGGTATCCGATTGTGAAAGCCAGCTATCCGCTCATTCTCGACCGCATGAATTATATGGACTTCCGCCCTGTGGTGCAGGTAATCGACAATATCGAGCGCAATCACCGTCTTGGCCTTGTCATGGAATTCAACGTAGGCCGCGGACGTCTGCTTCTGCTTATGGCCGACATGAATGCACTTGAGCTGGAACCGGAAAGCAGGCAGTTTGTCGACTCGCTCATCAACTATCTGACCGAAAGCGAGACCTTCACCACTCAGATAACTCTGCCCGAACTGAGGGCTCTGCTCACCAAGCCCGAAAAGAAGGAAGAAATCGACAAGCTGAGCAATATTTCCTACGACTGATTGTGCTTCTATTCTCCGAAATACTGCATTCTTACAAACTCTTTTGTACCCGGACCGAGCACAAAACGGGCAGAGTTGCGCAAACCCGGAAGCCATACTATTTCGTCGTCGCGCGTAAGAAGCCACGCACGGCGTTTCTGCTCGGCGGAGTAATGCGCCGCAGTGAAAATATCGCTAAGCAATTTTGATTTTTTAGCCCCGAAAGGCACCATACGGTCGCCCCGCCGATAATGGCGCAGCTCCCAGCGATGACCGTCCTCGAAGGCCTCGGCATCGAAATATGCCACCGACGGGCCGCAAGGCTCTACAATAAATTCCGACACCGGCATGCGGCTCACCGCTATTCTCACCGGCGACACAATGTCGCGGAGAGGGTTCACCGTGTATACCTCGCCGACAGTGAGATTGAGGCGACTTGCATCGAAGAGCGCGAGGGTGCCATGACTAATCTCAGCCACGACAGTGCCGTCGGTGGACCGGAAATGCGCACCCGAAGCACCCGAAGCCGATATCATGTCGCAGGTCTGAGTGAAGGTAAACCCCAGCGGTCGCAGAAATTCGAACAGGAGTGTCGCAGCCTCGGATTCGGCAGCTACAAGTTCGGCAAGGCGGAGCGAAGTGCCATTGAAATATAAACGGCGTTTCTGCTCTATGCCCTCACGGTAGATAGCACCGGCCGACTCAAGATTGGCCACTGTGCGGAGCACGGCGTCGAGCGCACCGGGAAAGGCAGCCTCGAGAGCCGGGAAAATATTGTTGCGCAGACGGTTGCGTCGGTGCGCGTCGGATGCGTTGCTGCTGTCGTTTATAAATGTAAGACCGTGCTGTGCTACATAGTCTTCTATCTCCCGGCGCGTAAACGGCAGGAGCGGACGCACAACATTTCCGCTCTGCGGACGCATCGACGTAAGGCCGGCGATGCCGGCACCACGCATGAGATTGAGCATAAAAGTCTCGGCACGGTCTTCGCGGTGGTGTCCCACGGCCACAGCCTGCGCACACTCGCGGTCGAGCAAGTCGGAAAACCAATTGTAGCGCAACTCGCGACAAGCCATTTCAACCGACTCGCCGGGAAAGGCACTGCGACGCGCAGACACATCGAAATCGCGGACATACAAATCCACATCGAGTTTTTCAGCCACTGCGCGACAGTGATTCATGTCGCGCATCGACTCCTCGCCCCTGAGATGAAAATTGCAATGGGCCGCGCGACAATCGTAGCCCAGACGCAGAAGCACGGCAAGCAGAGCCACGGAATCGGCTCCGCCGCTGAGCGCCACTATCACGGGAGCATCGCTTCGCAACAGCCGCCGCGAAGTGATAAAGTCGGCCGTACGCCGCTCGAAATCGCACAAGAGCATCCGATTAGACATTTTTACGATAGTTTTTCGAGTTCTGCAAGCCACAAAGCCGACGATGCGTCGGACGGCATGCGCCAGTCGCCTCGCGGCGAGAGACATACGCTGCCCACTTTAGGTCCGTCGGGCAGGCACGAGCGCTTGAATTGCTGAGTGAAGAAACGGCGGAAGAAATTCTTCTCCCATTTCAGAATTGTTTCGCGCGAGTATTCTCCCTCAAAGGCTTTCAATGCGAGTGTGAGAATGCGTGCCGGAGAGAAGCCATAGCGGAGCGTATAGTAAAGGAAGAAGTCGTGGAGCTCGTAGGGACCGACGAGGTCTTCGGTTTTCTGACGTATGGTGCCGTCGGGCTCGGCAGGAATAAGTTCGGGGCTGATTGGAGTGTCGATGATGTCAAGCAAGGCGGTGCGTTCCACTTCATTTGATGTGGTTTCTGCGAAATAGAGTGTGAGATGTCGCACCAGAGTTTTGGGAACACCGGCATTGACACCGTACATCGACATGTGGTCGCCGTTATATGTCGCCCAGCCGAGTGCGAGCTCCGAAAGGTCGCCAGTACCGAGCACCATGCCGCCGGTCTGGTTGGCAATATCCATAAGGAGTTGTGTGCGCTCACGTGCCTGAGAGTTTTCATAAGTCACATCATGCACAGCCGGGTCGTGGCCAATGTCGCAGAAGTGCTGATTCACAGCCGGGACAATCGATATTTCGCGCATGCTCACACCAAGAGCTTCCATTAGCTTCACGGCGTTGCCGTGAGTGCGGCCCGTGGTGCCGAAACCCGGCATCGTTACGCCGGTGATACCTTCGGGCGAAAGACCGAGGCGCTCGAAAGCACGCACGGCCACAAGCAGGGCAAGCGTAGAATCGAGGCCGCCAGAAATTCCTATGACAAGGCTTTTGCATCCCGTGGCGCTCAGTCGCTGCGCCAGGCCGGCGACCTGTATGTTGATAATCTCTTCGCAACGATCTGTAAGGTCGCCATGCGCCACCGGGACGAACGGATGCGGATTTACCTCGCGGAGAAGCGTCTCGCACGCATTATTGCGGCTGTCGGTCGAATGCACCTGAATAAGCTTTGCCTGCGCGCCATTGACACGGCCACAGGCCGGGAATGAGCCGTTATGCAGACGGTCGCGACGAATCGCCTCTATGTCGACATCGGCAAGCGTAAGCTGATTGCCGCTCTGCCAGCGCTTGTTGACGGCGAGCATACGGCCATTTTCGGCCACAAAATGTTTGGCGTCGAAAACGAGGTCGGTCGACGACTCGCCGAAACCTGCCGACGCGTATGCGTAGGCACATATGCAACGGGCCGACTGCTGGTTCACAAGCTGTGAGAGATAGGCGTATTTGCCTATTACATCATCGCTTGCCGACAGATTGACTATCACCTCGGCTCCGGCCATCGATAGCTCACAACTCGGCGGTACGGGGGTCCAGAGGTCTTCGCATATTTCAGCGCCCACCGCCACGCCGTTGAAATCTACAATAATACCGGCACAGAGAGGCACAGAGTCGGCTCCCTGCCATAGACTCACACTCAGCGCTTCGGCAGGAGCGGCTTCAAACCAGCGTTTCTCGTAGAATTCGTTGTAGTTGGGAATATATGTTTTGGCGATAGCGCACAGCGCCCGTCCGTCGGCAAGAAGCACCGCGCAGTTGTACAGCGAGGCACCGTGACGCACCGGAGCACCTACCGCAACAAGCATTCCGGGGCGCGAGGCAGTAGCCTCGGCAATGAAACGCAGGGCTTCGCCGGCTCCGTGAAGCAGGGGCTGCTGGTGAAAAAGGTCGGCACAGGTGTATGCCGTCACACACATTTCGGGAAAAACGACTGCATCGGCAGCTGCCTTGTAAGCCTCGTCGAGCAGAGCTACAATATTGTCGGCATTAGCCTTAGTGTCGGCCACTCTCACAGCCGGTGAGGCACATGCAATACGAAAAAAACCTTGGCGCATATCGGATTCTGTTGACAGATAACAGCAACCATGCCGGCAGCGAAAGCGCGGCCCTGAACATGGTCGATTAGAATTTCAAATAAAAGAGGCAGGAGCTTCCGGAAAAGGATGCATCCTGCCTTGTGAGTTTATATGCCAACGCGGCTACTTACTTCAGCGCGTCTTTGACAGCATCGTTGGGAACCATTTGTTCCTGGAAGGTGTAAGCACCGGTCTTGGGCGACTTAACCATTTTGATTACCTTGCTATAGGTGCGGCCTTCACCCTTCTGGAGGGTAGCGACGGTTTTCTTTGCCATATCTGCTTACTTATTTAATTTCTTTGTGAATGGTCATACGCTTAAGAATGGGATTGTATTTCTTAAGTTCGAGACGCTCTGTTGTGTTTTTACGATTCTTAGTAGTGATGTAGCGGCTTGTGCCGGGCATACCACTTGCTTTATGTTCGGTACATTCGAGGATTACCTGTACACGGTTGCCTTTTGCTTTCTTTGCCATTGTTTCGTCAGATTAAGAGATGAGATTAGAAACCGACGGGTTTGATATCCGATGCCTGGAGGAACCCTTTTTCGTAAGCTTGAGTCATGGCAGCGTTGAGGCCCATCTTGTTGATTGTGCGGAGGCCTGCTGCAGAAATTGTGAGAGAAATCCACATATCCTGCTCTACCCAATAGAATTTTTTGGTGAAGAGGTTGACGTTGAATTTGCGCTTGGTGCGACGCTTCGAGTGCGAAACGTTATTTCCCACAATCGCTTTTTTGCCGGTGATTTGACAAATCTTTGACATGGCTGTTACTGGTTTATCGTTCTTTTATATTTCTTTATTTCTTAGGGGGAATTGGTGGCCGGCATCTCAGTTCTCATATCACCATCGGATGCATCTTTTCCGAGGCTTTAAAAGGATGAGCCGCAATTCAGCGTGCAAAGTAACGAATTTTTTCTCACATGAGCAAATTTTTTTGCTCTAATTTTTCCGCTTTAATTTTTTCGAAGAATTTTAGGTGTATCAGGGATATAGACTCTTTAAAAGCAATCAATGTCTCCGAGGACCTCGGGAAGTTCGGCAAGGCCCGGATCTTCAGTGTCCATGCTCCTCGATAAAACGGAGAATGGCGTCAAGAACGTCGGGGGATATGGTCTCGCGTATTTCGTTGTATTCGGTGATTTCGCCGGTTACCGCATGCTGCAGCATATGGTTGAGTCCCGGCATCAGCATTGTCCTGGCTTTGGGCGCAAGCTGCCGGATGACTTCGAGATTGTCAGGACTTACTTGTGTGTCTTTGTCGCCGTTGACAGCAAGCACCGGACATTTCACTTTGCGGATATAGTCACGCGGATTCAAAGACAGAAAGGCATCAAACCACGGGGTGCGTGCTCTTTGCGTCATTTTCAGAGACTGCACAATCTCGGGGCGTACATTCAGACCGCTGGCACTGATAACAGAGTCAATATCAATGGGTGTCGATATACCCTGTCGACCCTGCGATTCCATGGTGTCGAACAAGCGGCCGATTAATTTGAGACTCACCTCCTTGTCCGCATCGGTTACGTCGGCGGCCTCCAGACCGTGGCGGTTCTGCCTCATCAGAGTCTCCTTGCCCGACTCCGCCATGCCGGCCAGCGAAATCAAAAAATCCACAGACTGTCCGGCACCGAGCATAAAAGCTATTGTACCGCCTTCGGAATGGCCTATTACGCCCACTTTGCCGATACCGGATACACTGCGGAGAAAATCGACTCCGCTTCCGGCATCGTCCATGAACGTTGCCGTTGTAGCAGCGGCGAAGTCTCCGGTCGATTTGGCTGTGCCGCGGTCATCGTACCGCAGCGATGCCACTCCGTTGCGAGCCAGATAATCAGCAAGCACTGCAAAAGGCTTATGCTCAAAAAGTTCTTCATCGCGATTCTGAGGTCCGCTACCGGTAACTAACACAACTGCAGGTATTTTCTTCTTCCCGGCATCGGCAGGGAGGGTCAGGGTTGCACTCATCACGGCACCGTCGGATGCTGAGAACGAGGTATCAACAACGGTGTATGGAAACGGTGGGCGCGGTGTCTGCGGACGGCGTTCTTCAAGCGGCATTTCGGGCTCAAGAGTCAAAGGAAACATCTGTCCGCTTTGCTTGAACATGCCCACAATCTTGTTTTCGCTTATCCGCCCGGTATATTTCATATTGATGCGCGAGCATGCCAGCGACACGGAATCTTCAGTACAGTGCCACACCGACACAGTAATGCCTTTTGCGCCCTGCGACGGAGAGTCGAGTGTACACCGGGTGCGCCCGTCTTTTTCGACAAAATTAAATACAAGCGGAAGTTTAACTTTTCCGACCAACAAATCGCCTCGCCAGGTGCCTGTGAGCGAAAATGCATTTATCGAAGTAAACAATACGACAAATGCCGTGAGAATATAACTGGCAAGAAACTTATTCATACACAAGGTTCTTCGCATGCACGAAGCGCTTCTTCGAGCCTGCGGGTTTGCCGGTTGACTGTAATCCAACGGCAGATGCCAATGGGCAGGCCCACTATCAGGCCTGCGATGAAACCGTAGAACATGTATGGTTCGTTTTTAGCGAAGATTTCGATTCCGAGCGAAAGCACAAGGAACACAGCTACCACAATACCCACGGCACGCATCAGCGCTATCTGGCGGCGCAGACGTATTATGTGCTGCAGCGCCTTCGACACGGGCAAGGAGAAGAAATTTATATCGCGCAAATTGAGCATTACCACAAGCGCCCACAAGGCCATACCTATACCGAAAACCGAGTACACAATCAAGAGCCACATCGGCATATTAAAATCCATACCAAATACCAGAAACGGCATTGCCAGGCCTGCGACAGCCTGAACCTTGAAGTGCCTCATAATTCTGTCTTTCGACGAAATGACACGGCTTGCAGCAAGCTTTATGGCGAGTTGATGTTCGTCGACGGCAGGCTTGCAAGGAGCTTCGTCGATGAGTTTCCATTTATTTTTCAGTTCATCAATATCCATATATACATGATTCGGCTATTTGTCTGCCAGTTTAGAGAGTCGTTCTTTGATACGATGAAGACGCACAGCCACGTTCGACACGCTCATGCCCATAACCGCCGCAATTTCCTCATATGGCTTTTCGTCGAGCCACAGTGTGATAATTGCCTTGTCTATCGGTCCGAGCATAGAAATCAGACGATGGAGCTCAAGCATTTCTCCGGCATTTATGTCCGACGGCACATCGGCCGGCTCAAACGGCAGCTCGTCGATTCCCATCGAATCGCAGTGACGGCTGTTGCGTCTGTACCACGAGATGCATGTGTTTATGGCCGTGCGATGAATCCACGTCGACATTTTGGAGTCGCCACGAAAAGAATCCATTCCCTGCCATATATTGATAAGCACCTCCTGATACAGGTCGTCGAACGATATGCCGGGCGAGGTATAGAGCCAGCACACCTTGTAAATAAGAGGACGGCACTGCTCAACAATGCCGAGAAACTGCTGCTCCTTATCTGTTCGGGTCTTCATTGTATCTATATGACGCAACAAAGACCCGGAAATTACATATGTGTATCATTTTTTTGCCCGATACCTTTCATCGCTTCGCAAAAATAGCGTCGAGCTGCTTGTCGCTCGGATTGTATGCAGACACTTTGCCGTCGGGGTTTACAAGCACAGCACCATAGCCACGGCCAAGACCATAATTCTTGATAATAGCACGGGCGGTGTCGCCGGCAGCATGGAATTGTTTTGCAGGCTCGAGGGAGTCGAGGCGCACTATTTCATGGAACAGAGCTTCCGATTCGTCGAAATTGACACCGATTACCACAAGCGGCGACTGCGGATAGCGGCGCTTCCACGCACGGTAGCGGTTTGCCTCGCGGCGCGAGACTGCATCGGTTGAATTCCAGAAGTTTATAAGTGTATATTCGCCCTTTAGATTATCAAGCACCACAGTGCTGTCGACCTTCGGAAGAACGAACGACGGGGCTTTGTCGCCGACATATGTACGACCCAAAAAATGAATCGATTCGCCGGCAAAAAGTATCAGTCCGACAATTAATGCCGCTATTATCAGTGTTTTCTTCATAATATCATTCTTTTAAAGAAAAACACTTGAACAGTGCGATTGTTGAATCACACCGGGTCAACGTCGTAGTACACCGTCACTCCGCGCATCAGGGGCGAAGCCATAAGAGCCACATATTTGCCCCGCAGAATTTCTTTCACTTTATTCATCGACACTTCGCGCTCCACCTTCAGCATTATTGTGCGTATATACATCGACGACACACGCGATACGGCAGGCTCTTTTGGTGGAGAAACTCGCGGGCCGAACACCTCGCGAAGGCTTGCCGAGAACTGTGAGGCACACTCGCATACGATATGCTCGTCGCGATGTTTAATATATATATTGATTATACGTGTGAACGGGGGGAATGCGAAAGCACGGCGTTCGTCGAGCTCGCGCTCGTAGAAGCCGATGTAATCGTGAGCCTTCACAAAGCCGAGCACCGGATGCTCGGGCGTGTAGGTCTGCACAAACACATGTCCGCGCTCATCTCTGCGGCCTGCACGTCCGGCAATCTGCTCAAGCATGTTGAATGCCCTTTCGGCCGAACGGAAGTCGGGGAAATTAAGCAGAGTATCGGCATTGAGCACGCCCACAAGGCCTACATCGCCGAAATCAAGACCCTTAGTCACCATCTGGGTACCGATAAGAATATCGGCCTTATGCGCCGAAAAATCGTCGATGATGCGGCCGTAGCTGTCTTTGTTTCGGGTTGTGTCGAGGTCCATGCGCAGCACCTTGCGGTCGCGGAAATTGGCCTCTATTTCTTCTTCGAGACGCTCAGTGCCGTAACCGGTAATTTCCATTGCCGGCTCACGACACTCGGGGCATAGAGTCGGCACGTTGTACTCCGTGCCGCAGTAATGGCACACAAGTTTGTTGATTCGGCGGTGGAAGGTGAGCGACACGTCGCAGAAATTGCATTTGGGTGTAAACGCGCACATAGTGCAGCGTGCCATTGGAGCGTAACCGCGCCGATTGTGAAATAGTATGGCCTGGCGCTTGTTCGACATGGCGTCGAGTGTGGCATCGAGCAGACGATGGGAGAAATATCCCGACACGGCTTTGCGGCCACGCTCTGCTTTCATGTCGATTACGTCGATGTCGGGCAAAGTGGAGCCACCAAAACGTTCGCTAAGTTCGACAAGGCCGAATTTTCCGGTGCACGCCTTGAAATATGTCTCCACCGCAGGAGTGGCGCTGCCGAAGAGAGTCTTTGCTCCGTGCATCGATGCAAGCACCGCTGCGGCATCGCGTCCGTTGTAACGCGGAGCCGGGTCGGCCTGCTTGTAGCTCGACTCATGCTCTTCGTCTACGATGACGATGCCAAGGCGAGAGAACGGCAGAAATACCGCCGAGCGCGCTCCGATAACCACACACGGCTCGGCAGAGTGCATGAGTTTTTTCCAGATGTCGACGCGTTCGTTGTCGCTGAACTTAGAGTGGTAAATCACCACCTTAGACCCGAAGACGCGTTGCAGACGGCGCGTAAGCTGTGTTGTAAGGGCGATTTCGGGCACAAGAAACAAGGCCTGACGGCCCTGTCGGAGCACATAGTCGATAAGATGTATGTAGATTTCGGTCTTGCCCGACCCCGTTACGCCACGGAGGAGCACAATATCTTTTTCGACAAATGATTTGTGAATCTGCTTCAGTGCCGTATCCTGCGCTTTCGAGAGCGACGGCACAGTGAAGCTGCCTGTGCCGGAGAATGAGAATCGCGACACTTCTTTCTTATAGATTTCACATATTTCCTTGTCGGCAAGTGCTTTGACCGCCGTCCGCTGCACAGCTGCACGCTCGAGCAGCACATCCATGGGCACTTCGACAAGCGGCTCTGCGCAGTCTTTGTAGAATCCCGACAGCGCCACAAGGGCCATAAGAGCTTCTTCCTGACGGGGCGACTTCTTCACACGGGCGAAAGCCTCGTCGAGAGCATCGCGGTCGCCGCGCGCTATTGCAGGCCGCACATACTCGCGCTTTTCGCTACGGTAGCGCTCTACAAGTTTTTCCGAAATAATAAGCAGGCCACGGTCGACGAGCTTCGATATCACACCGTCGCCGACTCCTGTTTTGGAGCGGATGGCAGCAGCAGTAGACTGCCCTTCTTTTTTCACAAAGTCGAGTACGGCAAGCTCTTTGACCGTACAATTTCCGAATTCGGCGACATCGGTGTCGGGGTTCAATGCTATACGCGTCTCGCTGCCGATTTTGAGTCCCGACGGCAAGGCGGCGTTATAAACTTCGCCGATAGTGCACAGATAATAGTCGGCAAGCCACTGCCAGAAGCGGATTTGCAACGGACGCAACATGGGCTCGTCGTCGAGGACACTCGATATTTCTTTGAGCGCAACTCCGGGCGGAGGCGCCACTGTCGACACGCTCTCTACAATGCCGGTATAGAAATGCCGAGCGCCGAAAGGAACTATCACTCGCCGGCACGCCGACACATCCATGCCCTCGGGAATGGCATAGGTAAATATTTCGTTGAGCGGGAGCGGTACAATTACTCGGGCGTAGCGACGCATACTTTTACTGAGAAAGAGATGATAAAAAAACGGCAGCCCTGATAAAGGACTGCCGGCTTTGGTAGGGTGCCCAAGGGGATTCGAACCCTTGACCTTCGGAACCACAATCCGACGTTCTAACCAACTGAACTATGGGCACCATTTCTTAAGGCACTGCAAAGGTACGCACTTTTTTTGAATCTGCAAGCGCATCGACACATTTTTTTCGAAAAAAGTTTTTTGGGGAGGAAAAACTGCAGGGTAGGCGAAAAAATTGGACGCTGAATTAGGGCGTATGCAAAATTTTGATTATCAAATTTAGGAAGGACCGAAAAAACCGCCTGCGACTCATCGTCGCAGGCGGCAATATGGGTGACTGTCTTGAATCAGAATTCAAGACTGACTTGATGCTTAAATCCAGTAGGTGTAGGCGAAGTCCTGACGAGAGGGAAGCTCTGCATTCTTCGGATAGAAGCGGAAGCCATAGCGGAATACACCTGCATCCTTAAGCTTAGAAGAGAGCTCATAGGAGAGCACATCGCCCTCTTGTTTAACAACTTTGAACTCTTCGGTACGGAGGAGCGATTCATGGCCGTCGCACTGACGGTAAATCACCATTTCGAGACCGAGGTCGCGGCCTATGCCGTTGGTGTCGGCAACAACTTCGATATGGAAGGGTTCGCCTGTGAGGCTTGCGCCGATTTCACCGCTGTGGCGCACGTCGAGCACTTTGATACCGCTCCACTCCGAAGCCACTTTTTCTTTCCATGCCACGATGTTTTTGGCAAGGGCGAAATTGTCGGCGGCGAGACGTTTGCTGCGGCTTGCCTCTTTGTCGTAGAAGCGGCTGATATAGTCGTCAATCATGCGCTTCATGGTGAAGTGGGGAGCGATGTGGCCGATAGAGCCTTTGATGCACTGAATCCAGCGGGGCGAGTAGCCGGCGGAGTTCTTCTCGAAGTAGAGAGGAATAATCTCATTTTCGAGCATAGAGTATATAGTGGCTGCGTCGAGTTTATCCTGCTGACCCTGGTCGGTGTAAGTGCGCTTGTCGGTGAGCGCCCATCCGGCTTTTTCGTCGAAGCGGTAGCCTTCGTACCACCAGCCGTCGAGCACGGAGAAGTTGAGCACACCGTTCATCTCGGCTTTCTCACCCGACGTGCCGGAGGCCTCGAGAGGACGTGTGGGAGTGTTGAGCCAGATGTCGACACCGGTGACGAGTCGCTTGGCCACAATCATATTGTAGTCTTCGAGGAAGATAATCTTGCCGAGGAATTCGGGACGGCGGCTAATTTCGATAATGCGTTTGATGAGGTCTTGTCCGGCACCGTCGGCGGGATGAGCCTTGCCGGCGAAGATAAACTGCACGGGGAACTTCTCGTTGTTTACAATCTTGGCCAGACGGTCGAGGTCGGTGAAGAGAAGGTGAGCGCGCTTGTATGTGGCGAATCGACGTGCGAAGCCAATGATGAGGGCGTTGGGGTTGATGCGGTCGAGAATGTTAACCACAGCACCGGGATCGCCCTGGTTGGCAAGCCATTTTTCTTTGAAGTCGCGACGAAGGAAGTTGATGAATTTGTTTTTCATCGTCTGTCGCATGTTCCAGATTATCTGGTCGGGCACGTCGAAGATGCCTTTCCATGCATCGGGATTGCTCTGATCTTCGAACACGCGGCTGCCGAGAGTGTCGTGATAGAATTCCTTCCACTCCGAAGCAGCCCATGTGGGCATGTGCACACCGTTGGTCACATAGCCAACGTGGCTTTCTTCCCACGAGTAGCCTTTCCATATGCCGGCAAACATTTTCTTCGATACTTCGCCATGGAGCCAGCTTACGCCGTTGGCCTCCTGGCAAGTATTGAGGGCGAACACGCTCATTGAGAAACGCTCGTTGGTGTCGGGGTTCTCGCGGCCCATGTTCATAAGCTCGTTCCAGCCTATGCCGAGTTTGGCGGGATACTCACCCATGTATTTGCCGAAGAGACCTTCGTCGAAGTAGTCGTGGCCGGCAGGCACGGGGGTATGCACCGTGTAGAGGCTCGAGGCACGCACGAGCTCGAGAGCGACGTTGAACGAAAGGCCGTCTTTCTGTACATAGTCCACGAGACGCTGTAGGTTGAGCAGCGCGGCGTGGCCTTCGTTGCAATGGTAGAGCTGGGTCTTGATACCGAGCTTCTGAAGCATGAGAATACCGCCGATACCGAGAAGATATTCCTGCTTGATACGGTTTTCCCAGTCACCGCCATAAAGCTTGTGGGTGATAGGACGGTCGTATTCGCTGTTCATATCGAAATCGGTATCCATGAGATAAAGGCTCATGCGGCCCACGTTCACACGCCAGATGTGCGAGTAGATGATACGGCCCGGATAAGGCACTTCGAGAATCATCGGATGTCCGTCGGCCTCCATTACCTGCTCAATGGGGAGCTGGTTGAAATTCTGGGGCTCGTAATTGGCTATCTGCTGACCGTCGACACTAAGAGTCTGGTTGAAATAGCCGTAACGGTAGAGGAAGCCGACTGCGGTCATGTCGACACGGCTGTCGGAAGCTTCTTTTATATAGTCGCCGGCGAGCACGCCGAGACCACCGGAGTAGATTTTGAGGCAGTTGCAGAGGCCATACTCCATAGAGAAGTATGAAATCGAAGGCACGTCTTTGCGCATCGGTTTCGACATATACTCTTTGAAGTTGGAATACACACGGTCGAGCTCGGCCATGAAGGCATCGTCGGCCAGGAGTTGTGATATGCGCTCGGATGTGAGCGACTGAACGAGGAGAACGGGGTTCTCGCCATCTTTGCGCCAGCTATCGGGGTTAATGGAGCGGAAGAGGGCTTTTGCCTCGCTGTTCCATACCCACCAGAGGTTTTTGGAGAGAACTTCAAGCGGTTTAAGCTTTGCGGGAAGCTCAGATTTTACAGTAATGTCGCGCCAGACAGGGGCGTTTGTGTTACTTACTGGAATTTTCATATATTACTGTTTTGTGATTTTTCTTTTAAAAATCGGAGATTATTTGTTTTTGACACGGCTGTCGCGGGCGGCGAGCGCGTCGCAGTAAGCCTTGTCGTAATATTTCATAAAATCTGACCACTGCGCTTTGGCGGCAGTAGCAGCCGCAGCCTTACGAGCAGCTTCGGTATGTGTGGCATCGGCGGCGAGCATGCTTCTTACAGAGTCGCATACGGCATCCACGGCCTGCCAGTAGTTGCTGTCGGTGCGTTCGACAACTTCCACACCGCAGTTTTCGAAATTGGGAGCGGGCTCGATTTCCTTCACCCAGCGGCCGAAGCCGGCGAGTGTGGTAGTCACCGTAGGCACTCCGAAAGCAATGCTTTCGAGCGGCGTATAGCCCCACGGCTCATAATACGAGGCAAAGACCGTGAGGTCGAGACCCGGAAGAAGCTGATAATAAGTAAGGTCGAGAATACCGTCGAAGCCGTCGAGGTAACTCGGCACATAAATCACTGTAACTGCGGCAGCGTCGTCGTTGGCAAAGCCAAGCTGATGGATTCGGCTGTTGATTGGGTCGCTGTCGTAGTTGTTAAGTTTGTGGGTGATTATGGGGTCGTCGAGCCGTGCGTAAGTGTGCATGAGCATATGCTGACGCAAATCCTGTCGCGGACCTGCGGACCATGCCGGCACAAGCACAATAGCGAGCACCTTGCGCGAGGGATTGCTGTCGGCTATCTTACGCAAAGCGTCGAGATACATGTCGATGCCTTTGTTCCGATACTCACAGCGGCCCGATGTGGCCACGATGAACGTGTCGTCGGCGAACTTTACGCCGGTGAGGGCTCCGGCCATATTGAGGATGGCGCTGCGCGCTGCCCTGCGTGCGGCGGCATATTTGTTTTTTGCAGGAACGAAATTGAGCTCAAATCCGTTTGGCGTTACTTCGGGACGGCGTCCGAGCAACTGCTCCGCTTCAGTGGCTGTCACCTCGCTCACGGTGGTGAAGCAGTCGGCATTCCATGCGGCGGCTTTTTCAAGCGAGTGCTTGCTCTGCATATTGAGTTCGGCAGCCATCTGGTCGCCATTGTAATTGGAGAGCTGGTCGTAAAGCGGCTTGCCGTTGCCGCATATGCTGCGGCCTATGCTCGTAGCGTGAGTTGTGAACACAGTGGCCACGCCGGGCATATCGGCTTTGAGCGTGAGCAGACCCATTGCAGTAGTCCATTCGTCGAAATGGGCCACAACTTTGCGGGGCGATGTCTTTGTATAATCGATTATGCTTTCGATGACCATGGCAGCGGCACGGGCAAAGGCACAGCCTTCGTCGTAGTCGCCGTAAGCGTGCAGAGAGTCAACGCTGAAGAGGTCCCACATGCGGCTATAGGCGGCATCTTTCGACGCATACATGCCGTCAAACTTCACGAGCACTGCCACAGGCTTTCCGGGCACATTCCAGCGGCCTACGCGCACACTCACTCCCTCGGGGAGCATCACCGTCTCAGCCCAGCGCTTCATGAGCGACTTGGTCTCAGTGAAATACGGCGACGGATTCTCTTCTGACCATACATCTGGACCTATAAAAATAAGATTGTCCTTAAATCTGTCTTTCAAGGTCTTGGCCTTACTGGACAAAACGGCATATATACCACCTACTTTGTTGCAGACTTCCCAGCTTGTTTCAAAAAGAAAATCAATATCTTGGCTACAGTTTTCCATATTCTGTGAAAGCGTCAATCAATTTTAGAGCGGCAAAGGTAGCGCTTTATTTCGACATTTCCAAATTAGGACTCAGAGACTTAAGCGGATTTTGCGAAAACAAATATGGCTGTAGACATATGTGAATCGGCCTCAGATACGGCTCTGGCGACGATGCAGCCTCGGCACACCGGCATACAAAGATGCCGGAGAGAATATCCCTCCGGTAAAAAGAAGCCAATGAAAAATTTATCAGTCGTTGTTCCGCGGATTGTTGTTCAATTCCTCTGTGTTGTCTTTTACAAGCTCGGGAGTCACTTTTTCACTGTCGGCTACATCGACAGCCACTCCGGGATATTTATCATCGCGCTTATCCTCTGCCTGAGGCTCTTTTTCAGATGTGCATTCTCTCATTTTATCGGTATTTAGTTATACATATTTATTAAAAATAACTAATGCAGACCCTATATAGTTTTGCAACTGAGCGGACAATTTTTCAGAAGCACAGAAAGGTTAATTTGTGTTAAAGATTTGGACACAAGAAAATTTCTCTGTAATTTTGCAGCATCAAAACAGCGCGGAGTGGAGCAGTGGTAGCTCGTTGGGCTCATAACCCAAAGGTCGTAGGTTCGAGTCCTGCCTCCGCAACAAAAAAGCCTTTCAGTTTTCTGAGAGGCTTTTTTTTGTATCCATATAGCCCATTTCTCAGTTCACCGCAGGGCATCGACCCATAGTGCCAATCTTCTTTTCAAAAGCACCTGGCAGACTTAAAAAATTTGTAATTTTGCATCCTGCAATTTCCATCTCTAAAAAACCATCAAGGATGACAGGCAAGGAGTTTGAATCGCATTTCAAAAGAATGTATCTGCCGTTAGGCATGTACGCACTCCATATTGTCGACAATGCCGATGAGGCCGAAGATTTAGTGCAGGACGCCTTTATGAAAGCATGGCTCTATATTGAAAGAGGCAGTGAAGTCGACAATTTTTCATCTTTTATGTATCGCACAGTGCGAAATGTGTGCCTTACGCATCTGCGCAACCGACATGAGACCGTTGACGAAAGCTTTATCTCCGATGTCGGCGAGGATGAAATCGACACATCTATCCGCGATGCCAAAATCTGGAAAGCCATCGACAATCTGCCCGAAAAGTGCCGCAATGTATTTCTTATGAGCAAACGCGACGGTCTGAGCAACGAAGAAATCGCCGACGAGCTCGGCATTTCAATTAAAACCGTCAAGAATCAGTTGACCAAAGCTTTCGGCCGTTTGCGCGAGGCTCTGAGCGACGGACACAAGCCTTTTTTCTTACCTTTTTTATAATTGGCGTAGGACCTTTTCACGATTGATGAGTCATAGTAGTAAAGAACTAATTCATCAACATGAAAAAACCGATAATTCTCATTCTTGCCGCGACTCTTCTAAGTCTCACGGCCACAGCACGACAACCACACCGCGGCTACCGCGGCTTCTTCGAGTGGAGCAACAGCCTGCGAAGCGAAAATTTCGCTTACGTCGACATGAGCGGCAATCTGTATTTCTACCGCGAAAGCACTTTTTATACCGGATTCTCGACATCTCACGGCTATCAGATTAATCCAAAGTTCTTTATCGGCGCCGGCCTCGGCATGGAGGGCTGCACAAACGACAATATCGACAACTGGGTCGTACCCGTCTTTATCCAGAGCCGTATAGACTTGCAGTTTGGAAAATTTACGCCATTTGGAGATTTGAAACTTGGAGCCAATCTTTCCGAAGGAATCGGAGCTTACATCTCTCCGACAATAGGCTATCGCTTCAATTGGGGACGCAAGATGAGTGTCAACGCAGGCATGGGCCTCACGCTTGCAGGTTACAGAGTAGAGCATTTTGAGGGAACCTGGACAGGCCCTGATTCATACGAGCTGCAATACATAGGCACAAAACATCATATCCGCCCGTATTTCTCATTTCGCATCGGCATAGATTTCTGAGCTTATGAAAAACGATGAAGTGGATTTCATAGCCCATCACTACAGAGAAGGAAGATTCTCTCCGGCCAACGGCTGGAAGCGGCTCGGCGTAGTGCATGTATCGTTCTGGAAGCGATACAGAGTAGCTGCCGCTGTGGCCGCAACAGTCTTTATTTCGGCAAGCGCCGCAATAATATATAAAGAGTATCGTGCCGCCGACACGTCACAGCCGGCAATCGAAGTTTCTGTGCCGGGAGCGCTGACCGAAGTAAAAGTCATCGACTTTGAAAACGCCTCGTTGAATGATGTTGTCCGCAAAATAGAGACTGTCTACGATGTAAAGATAGAGAATCTCCCCTCCGACGGCAAAGAATATGAATTGTCGCTCCACTATGAGGGCACGCCGACCGAACTCATTGATGCAATCAACGACATCTTAGGCACTCAAATGACAGTAAGCGAAAAATGAAGAAAATAATATCACTGTCGCTGATGCTCTGTATATCCATAATCGTAATGGCGCAGAATATCACAATCATGGCTGTTGACGAGCCGGCTGCCGCGGTGTTCAGAAATATTATCGGGCAGACCGGGAAAAACTTTGTTTATAGCTCCGACCTGCTCGACGGCATGCGTGTGACTGTCGTTGCGGATAACCTGCCTCTGAAGCAAGTTCTGTCAATCATGTTCAAGGATTCGGACATCAAGTGGAAAATCAAAGGCAACAACGTCATTATCAAAAAGAAAACAGCAAAGGCTAAGCCTGAGCGTGCCGACAAAACTCGCGATGTCGCCGAGCTTCCGCTAAAGACGCCGCTGCCTGTTCCCGAAATGCTTGAGGAAGTCGTTGTAGTGTCGCGCCTCGAAGCCCCGGCTGTAGCGACAGCCGAAATCGGGGCGAAGAAACTCACGGCCAAAGAGATACTCGCCACACCGGTGATGTTCGGCGAAAGCGATGTCATCAAGGCACTGCATATGCAACCCGGCGTCTCCGAGGGGCAGGAAGGCCTTGCAGGGCTGAATGTGCACGGCGGAAATTCCGACGAAAATCTCTACATGCTCGACAATGTGCCCATATATCAGGTCAACCATTTCGCCGGGTTGTTTTCGGCATTCAACGCCGAAGCTATCAGATATATCGATTTCTTCAAATCATCTATCCCGGCCAAATACGACGGCCGTCTGTCATCGTATCTCGACGTGCGCACCAAAAACGGCTCGCGCGAAGGGCATCACGGCTCATTCCGACTGGGACTGACTTCGGGCGCATTCAATATCGACGGTCCGATTGGACAAAGCACAACATACTCCGTAGCCTTGCGACGGTCGTGGTTCGACCTCCTTTCCACTCCGCTGCTCGCCTTAGGCAATGCGGCTTCCGCTGATGAAAAAATACGGTTTCACTATTCGTTCCTCGACCTCAACGCAAAGCTCACACACCGTTTCTCCGACAAAGCCTCGGGGTTTGCATCGGTTTATTTCGGAAACGATATGCTCAAAACCGGCTCTTCCGACAAAACCGAACCCGACTACGGATGGTACGACGACGAGAAAGTAGACTTACACTGGGGCAATCTTGTGGCGCAGACCGGGCTCAACTATCGCTTTAACACTGAATTGACTGCCGAATTTACCGCCGCATACACGCGATATTTCTCCGACATGAAGTACGACTGGCTTTCAAAGGAGATAAGCCCTGAAAACACTACCGAGTCCGACTCCAGAACCAAAACAAAAAACAATATAAACGACTGGCTCTTCCGTGCCGACTTCGACTGGAGCCCCAATGAAAATAACCGTGTGCGCTTCGGAGGCAACTACATACTTCATTCTTTTTTGCCTGCCAGAACCGAGCGTAATTACACTACCGGCACGACACATATAATAACCCGCGATTCTACATGGACCTATAGCGCCAATGAAGCGAACTTGTATATCGAAGACGACTGGCGCATCGACAAAAAGTTGAGAGTGAACGCCGGCCTGCATCTGTCGCTGTTCAACATCGACGGCAAAACCGACTTAGGCTACGGTCCGAGGCTTTCGCTGAGTTATCGCCCGAACGGAAACATGGCCTTGAAAGCGGCATATGCACATACAAACCAATATGTGCATCAGTTGGCGCAGACCTATCTTTCATTGCCTACAGACCAGTGGGTGCCGGTCACAGGCAAGTTCAAGCCACAAGTCGCCGACAAAGTTTCGGTGGGCGCATACTGGCAAAGCGACAACAGGATGTTTGGCGCGTCTGTCGAAGGCTATTACAAAATTATGCGCAATCTTGTTGATTATCGCGATGAGTATTACCTCCAGCCCCCGACTGCGATGTGGAATGCACAGCTCTGCTCCGGCAAAGGCTCGGCCAGGGGTGTTGATTTCAAGTTTGAGAAATTAACAGGAAAACTGACAGGACACATAGCTTACTCTCTTGCGTGGGCCGACCGCACCTTCGCCGACAAAAACGGTGGCAAGACATTTCCGGCACGCTTCGACAACCGCCATACAATAAATATTCTCCTCAACTGGAATATCAGCGACAAGGTAGGCTTGAACGCAGCATGGATCGGTCACTCGGGCAACCGTTTCACCCTGCTTCCGCAGGTGTGGGAATCTCCCGGGTTCGGCACGATGTATGCCAACGACGAGACTCCGTTGAAAACATCAATCAACAATTATCAGCTGCCGTTCTACCACCGTCTCGACATATCGTGTACCGTACGAAACTCACGCGGCTACTGGACATTCAGCCTCTATAACGCCTACTGCCACATGAACACAATTGCAATACGCAGAGCGTACGACAATAGAAACAATCCTGTGTTTCAGAAAGTGAAACTACTTCCCGTAATACCATCAATATCCTACACATGGCTATTCTAAGATATATATTATTTCTGCTATCGGCAACGATACTGACAAGTTGCTACGAGGAATTCAATCCGGCAATCGACACCAAGCCCGTGCTTTGCATGAATGCTCTGATTACGGCCGGAGAGCCTATAGAAGTGGAGATTACACATACATGGATGTTCAATGACAAAGCAGCCGAGAACAATCACGGAGTTGATGACGCCACAGTAACAATCTTTGTGAACGGAACGACCGCAGACAGCGCTTACCGCCCCGCCGAGGGAGATAAAATACGAATTGTAGCAGAGAGCCCCACATACGGAAGCGCAACTGCCGAAGTGGCTGTACCCTACTCCACTCCGGCAGGAATAGTGAAGCCAAGCCCCGTGGTTACCAACATATGGAAAGCCGACGAGGATTTCTTTCACTATGAGATGCTGGCCGACATAACTTTCACGCTCAATATCGAAATGGATGTCGACGACCCGGCCGGAGTCGACAATTACTATCTTTTCGGATACAACTGGTTCAGCACACAGACCGATAACCCCATGCACTATGGGGAACTGTCAATCGGCAACTTCGAGTATGATTCCGAGCCGATTTTCAAAGAGCATGTGGGTGTATTCGAAACGGTAATGGGCAATGACGACAGCTCGGGGAGCCTATTCTTTTCCGACCGTCAGTTTCAAGGAAAGACATACACCCTGCATCTGAACTTCTCCGGCAACACATTCTCCGTAAAGTCGCAGAACTACGACGAGTCGCTGCTCGACTGCGGCATTAACCTCTATCTCACCTCTGTATCGCGCAGCTACTACGACTGGGCTATCTATAAGTGGAATGCCGATGAAGGCATTCTCGGAGATTTGTCAGACATAGGCCTTTCCGAAACACAATGGGGCTACAGCAATGTGTCGACCGGCGCCGGAGTAGTGGCAGCTCGCTCATCGGCAAAATACACAATTGATTTAAAGGAGTTTTTGAGCCAGGCACTGTCGCAGCAGTCACTGTAGAGCGGGGGCCGGTAGGCCGGGTGGGTGTTAATAAGTTTTTTGCGACGCATACCCGAAAATCGGCGAAAACTTCCTACCTTTGAAGCCAAATCATCAACACGCCATGCAAAGGAAAGGAAAACTATATTTTCGCTACGGCACTATGGGATCGGCCAAAACCGCCCTTCTGCTCACTACAGCCTATAACTTTGAGGAACGCCATATGGACTACCTCTGTCTGAAACCGGTGATTGACACCCGGGAGAACGACAGCGTGATTCGTTCGCGCATAGGTATAGAGCGTACCTGCCGCTGGATACACCCTAACTCAAACCTCTACGAAATGGCGATTGAGCTGTATAAGAAAGAAGACCGTGTGGTCGACTGGTTTCTCATAGATGAAGCTCAGTTTCTCACAGCCGCACAGGTCGATCAGCTCGCACGTGTAGTCGACGACTTCGGCAGCAATGTGATTTGCTACGGCCTACGCACCGACTTTCAGACACACCTCTTCGAAGGCTCGCGCCGTCTCTTCGAGATTGCCGACACCATCGACGAAATAAAGTCGACATGTAACTGCGGCCGCAAGACTATAGTAAACGCACGCATCGACAGCAACGGAAATATCGTTGAGACCGGCGCACAGGTCGAAATTGGCGGCGACGAGCGCTATGTGGCCATATGCCGAAGCTGCTGGCGCAACCGTCGCATCGAGCAGACTCACCGTGTGGCTCTGCCGCTCGATATCGATGATTTGAAATAAACCGCTCTACGCGTGCCATGTTAAAAATTATTTTGTTTAAACCATAGCCATGATAGTCTGTCAAATAGAAGACGCACAGAAATTCGTAACACTCTCCGAAGGAATTGCCATTGCAATCGAGTGGCTCAAAAACCATAAGGCCGACGAGTTTGTTAAAGGTATATATATGGCGGGCTCTGCCGCCGAAGGCGATGTAATCGTGAAGTGCGAGGAACCGGCTCTTATGCCGCGCGAAAACTCACGACTCGAGGCTCACCGCCGATTCATCGACATACACGTGCCCCTGAAAGGAACAGAAATAATAGGCTGGGCTCCCGTCTCGGCGCTGAAACACCCCACAGTGCCCTACAGCTCCGAAACCGACATAGAGTTTTACGGCGACGCAGCCCATTCGCTCATTCATCTGCACAAAGGCCAGCTCGCTGTATTTTTTCCCGAAGACGCCCACGCCCCAAACATCGGGCTTGGCAACCACCGCAAACTGTGCATAAAAATACCGGTGTCCTGACACCATAGCCGGGACACATAACAACCGACAAATCGATTATGTTTCTCAGACTTCACCGACTCGCCGCAGCCTTGCTGCTATCAATATTCTGCATTTCCTCTTCGGCTGCCGCTAACCCCGGCACTGCCGTTCAGAAAAAATTCGAGCCGGAGACGCTCAATTACAAAGTAATGTACAAGTGGGGGCTGATTAACAAGCAGGCCGGACACGCCAGCCTGGCACTGACACACGACTCCCGACACTATCACGCGCAGCTCACCGCGGCATCGGAGCCGTGGGCCGATAAATTTTTCAAAGTTCGCGACACCCTCAACGGGCGCATGACCTATGCCGATTTCACACCTCTCTTCTACGAAAAAATAGCCCACGAAGGAAAAGACCACAAACACGATGTGGTGCGATACGACTACTCTGTGCCGGGAACAGTGTCGGCCAAATGTACACGTAAAGTGACAAGCAAAGGCCAGGCGAAAGTCGACGAAGAACGCGAAATGCAATCGGAAGGTGCCGCTGTAGACATGCTCACATCGTTTTACTACATGCGCCGGCTGCCTTTCAACGAATGGATTCCGGGACACATAAATAAAATCGACATCTTCTCGGGCAAACGCAAAGAATTGCTCTCAATCACCTACAACGGTATTGAGGATGTTGACATCGACGGCCGCCGCATTCCCGCCTATCATGTCACATTCACTTTCACAAGCAAGGGAGGCGCCAAGACGAGCGACGACATGGAGGCATGGATAGCTGCCGACGAAAGCCGCATACCCCTGCGAATGGAAGGCAACCTCCCGGTGGGCAAAGTGCGGTGCTTCTTCACAGGCAAGAGTAAAGCCCCATCGAAAAAATAATTGAAAAAAAATTTTTTCGGTCACAATAATTTTTACACAATAATTTTTACGCTTATTTAAGCGGCAATTGCCACAAAATTACTACCTTTGCAAGAATTTTCACGTTTTACACACGTGGGAATACTTTCAAAGGTATCGTTTTTTTAGGGAAATCCCTGTCATACATAAACCAAATCTCATAATTATTTAAGTATCATTTATAAATAGATGAACAACGACCAGGTAACGGTGATGTTCGCTTCCGAGGAGCATACCAAGTATGCCGACCTCATAGTGAAACTCATCTACGAGTCAGCCCTTCAGCGCGGCACAGGTATCGCCCGCCGCTCGCCACAATATATAATCGACAAGATTAAAGGTGGCAAGGCTGTTGTGGCTTTGTACGGCGACCAACTCATCGGGTTCAGTTATATCGAAAGCTGGAGCCATGGAGATTATGTGGCCACTTCGGGTCTTATTGTCGACCCAGAATTCCGCAAGCTAGGTCTTGCGGGCCGTATCAAAAACAAGACATTCGAACTGGCCCGACGACGATTTCCCTACGCTAAAATATTCTCTATCACCACTTCTTTGCCGGTGATGAAGCTTAATTCCCGTCTGGGATACAAGCCCGTCACCTTCTCCGAACTTACCCAGGACGAAGAATTCTGGAAGGGCTGCGAAGGATGCAAAAACTACGACATCCTGTGCCGCAACAACCGCCGCATGTGCCTCTGCTACGGCATGCTCTACGACCCCAAAGCCGCACTCGAGAAGCAATCGTGGACTATTCCTTACACCACGTGGTTTAAGAACAAACTGCGCAAACTTCTGCATCTCAAGAAGTAACCCACTCTCACTCCTCTTAGTACAACAAGCAAAAAAACGACACAAATGGAAAATAACAAAAAGAAAGTAGTGCTCGCCTTCAGCGGCGGCCTCGATACCTCATTCGCAGCAAAATATCTCTCCGAAGACCTCGGATACGAAGTACACACAGCAATCGCCAACACCGGTGGTTTCACCGACGAAGACCTCGCACGCATCGAGAAACGCGCCAAAGACTGCGGCGCCGTATCGCATGCGACTCTCGACGTGACAAAAGACTACTACGAGCGCTCAATCCGTTACATGATTGCAGGCAACGTGCTCCGCAACGGCACATATCCAATTTCGGTGTCGTCCGAGCGAATTTTCCAGGCGATTGCAATCATCGAATACGCAAAATCAATTGGTGCCGACGCCGTGGCTCACGGCTCTACCGGCGCCGGCAACGACCAGGTACGCTTCGATCTCACTTTCCAGATTCTTGCACCCGAAATCGAAATCATCACTCCTACACGCGACATGACTCTCACCCGCGAATATGAAATCGATTATCTACGCAACCACGGCATCGAAGCCGACTACAAGAAAATGGAGTATTCCATCAACAAAGGCCTCTGGGGCACCAGCATCGGCGGCAAAGAGACTCTCCACAGCGAGCAGACCCTCCCCGAAGAAGCTTATCCGAGCCAGGTAACAGCCCACGAGCCCGAAACACTTAAAATCACATTCAAGGAAGGCGAACCCGTAGCCGTAAACGGTGTCGAATACGCAAATCCTGTCGATGCAATCCGTGCCGTCGAAGCCGCCGGAGCAAAATTCGGTATCGGCCGCGACATGCACATAGGCGACACTATCATAGGCATAAAAGGCCGTGTAGGCTTCGAAGCCGCAGGCCCCATCCTCATCATCGCCGCACACAAGATGCTCGAAAAGCACACCCTCACCAAGTGGCAGCAGTACTGGAAAGACCAGCTCGGCACATGGTACGGCATGTTCCTTCACGAATCGCAGTATCTCGAGCCCGTGATGCGCGACATGGAGCAGTTCCTCGCAAGTAGCCAGAAAAACGTGACCGGCACCGTGGAAATCACTCTACGTCCGCTGAGCTACACCCTCGTAGGTGTCGACTCGCCCTTCGACCTCATGAAGACCGATTTTGGCGAATATGGTGAAGTAAACCGTGCATGGAGCGCCGACGATATCAAAGGGTTCACCAAGATTCTCGGCAACCAGATGAAGATTTACCACAACGTGCAGAAACGCAACGGCAAATGATTCGTGCCGGCATTATAGGAGGCGCCGGCTACACTGCCGGCGAACTCATCCGTCTGCTCATTAATCATCCGCAGACAGAAATCGCGTGGATTCACTCCACCAGCAACGCAGGCAACCCCGTCACCGACGTGCACGGAGGCCTTTTCGGAGAGACAGACCTCAAGTTCAGCGACAAGCATCCGCTCGACGAGACCGATGTTGTATTCCTTTGCTCCGGACACGGCAAAAGCTCCGGATTCTGGCAGGAAAACGCACTCCCCGAAAACGTGAAAGTGATTGATTTGGCACAGGACTTCCGCGACGAATCGTGCGGCTATGTATACGGGCTTCCCGAAGTAAACCGCGACCGCATACGCAAAGCCACCAAAGTGGCCAACCCCGGCTGCTTCGCCACGGCCATACAGCTCGCTCTTCTGCCCCTCGCTGCAGCCGGTCGGCTGCACGGCGACGTGGCAATCACCGGCATCACCGGTTCGACCGGAGCAGGCGTAAAGCCCGGTGCCACAACACATTTCAGCTGGAGAAACGACAACCTGTCGGTATACAAGCCTTTCAATCACCAGCACCTCAAGGAAATAGGCATGACGCTTGCCAACCTCGAGCCAGGCTGCGACGCCGAACTGTGTTTCATTCCGGTGCGAGGCGATTTCCCGCGTGGAATTTTCGTCACAGCCACTGTAAGCCTTCCCGACATGGGTACCGATGAAGTACGCGCCTTGTACAATGATTTCTACAAAGACGCAGCCTTCACCTTCGTGCATCCCGCCGGCGTAGACCTCAAACAAGTGGTCAACACCAACAAAGCTCTCGTGCAGCTCGTGAAGCAAGGCGACAAATTACTCGTAGTAAGTGTCATCGACAATCTGCTCAAGGGAGCTTCGGGTCAGGCTGTGCAGAACATGAACCTCATGTTCGGGCTCGACGAGCGCACAGGCCTCGCCCTCAAGCCCTCGGCTTTCTAACTCCACTTTGTGTATTTCCACCATGCAATTATTCGACGTATACTCATTATATGACATAGAGCCCGTGCGCGGTCGCGGCAACTATGTGTACACTGCCGACGGCACAGAATATCTCGACCTCTACGGAGGCCATGCCGTAATTTCAATCGGTCACACTCATCCGCATTACGTAGAGGCTGTCTGCAAGCAAACCGCCGCTCTGCCCTTCTACAGCAACTCTGTGAAGAACTCGCTCCAACAGCGACTCGCCGATTTGCTGGGCAAGGCCTCGGGCTACGACAACTATCAGCTATTTCTGGCCAACTCGGGCGCTGAAGCAAACGAGAACGCCATGAAACTGGCTTCGTTCGTCACCGGCCGCAAAAAAGTACTCGCTTTCGACCGTGCATTCCACGGCCGCACATCGGCTGCCGTAGCAGCTACCGACAACCCCAAAATCCAGGCTCCGCTCAACCACACCGACAACATTGTCTTCGTGCCGCTCAATGATATCGAAGCCACTCGTCGCGAACTAGCATCAGGCGAATACGCTGCCGTGATTGTCGAGGGAATTCAAGGCGTGGCCGGCATCCGTATGGTCGACGATAACTTCCTCGCCGAGCTCCGCAAAGCCACTGAAGCCACCGGAACACTACTCATCCTTGATGAAATACAGAGCGGCTACGGCCGCACCGGACGCTTCTTCGCCCACCAGCACGCCGGCATACGCGCCGACATCGTCACCATGGCCAAGGGCATTGCCAACGGATTTCCTATGTCGGGCGTTCTCATAGCTCCTTCTATCAAGCCCGTTAAAGGCATGCTCGGCACCACTTTCGGCGGCAACCACCTCGCATGCGCCGCAGCGATTGCCGTGCTCGAAGTGATGAACGACGAAAAACTTGTAGACAATGCTGCCGAAGTAGGCGCATATCTGCTCGAACAGCTCAAATCCATACCGGGACTCAAAGAAGTGCGTGGCCGCGGCCTCATGCTCGGCATCGAAATCGAAGGCTCTGCATCGGAGCTACGCAAGCGCCTGCTCTTCGACCACCACATCTTCACCGGAGGCGCAGGCGAGCACACTGTGCGACTGCTACCACCTCTCACAATCACCCGTCGCGAAGCCGACATTTTCATCAACGAATTTCGTAAAGCACTCTCCGAACAATGAAAAAATTCACCGACGTACACGACATCGGCGACCTCCGCGCCGCCGTTGCCGAAGCCATGAACATAAAGGCCGACCGCTTCTCGTTCAACACTCTGGGCCGCAACAAGACCCTCATGATGATTTTCTTCAACTCGAGTCTCCGCACCCGTCTGAGCACACAGAAAGCCGCCATGAACCTCGGCATGAATGTGATTGTGCTCGACGTGAACCAGGGCGCATGGAAACTCGAAACAGAGCGCGGCGTGATAATGGACGGCGACAAATCGGAGCACCTGCTCGAAGCCATCCCCGTCATGGGCTGCTACTGCGACGTGATTGGCGTACGCTCTTTCGCCGGCCTCAAAGACAAGGCCGAAGACTACGAGGAGAGAATAATCAACCAGTTTATCAAATACTCGGGCCGGCCTGTTTTCAGCATGGAGGCCGCCACGCGTCATCCGCTGCAGAGTTTCGCCGACCTCATCACAATTGAGGAGTACAAGAAAACAGACCGTCCGAAGGTGGTGCTCTCATGGGCTCCGCATCCCAAAGCCCTACCCCAGGCTGTGCCCAACTCTTTCGCCGAATGGATGAACGCCACCGACTACGATTTCGTCATCACACATCCCCACGGCTACGAGCTTGCCTCCGAGTTTGTGGGCAACGCACGAGTTGAATACGACCAGCGCAAAGCCTTCGAAGGCGCCGACTTCATCTATGGCAAAAACTGGAGCGCATATGCCGACCCCAACTACGGCAAAGTGCTATCCACCGACCGCAACTGGACAATCAATGCCGAGAAAATGGCTCTCACCAACAACGCTTACTTTATGCACTGCCTGCCCGTGCGCCGCAACATGATAGTGACCGACGAAGTGATTGAATCTCCGCAGAGCATCGTCATTCCCGAAGCTGCCAACCGCGAGATTTCGGCCACGGTAGTACTCAAACGAATTCTTGAATCGCTCTGACAATGGTAAAAGTCTATAAAATAGGCGGAAATGTTGTCGACAATCCTCAGGCTCTCGCAACCTTCCTCGACGAATTCGCCCGCATTCCGGGTCCCAAAGTGCTCATTCACGGCGGAGGCAAGGAGGCGACTCGTCTGTGCAGCCGGCTCGACATACCCACACAGATGATTGACGGCCGTCGTGTGACTGATGCCGAGACACTCAAAGTGGTGACAATGGTCTACGCCGGCCTTATCAACAAACGCATTACCGCAGCTCTGCAGGCTCGCGAATGCGACGCCATAGGCTTCAGCGGAGCCGACGCTGGCTGCATACGCGCTGTCCGCCGTCCGGCCGCTCCGGTCGACTACGGCTTCGTGGGCGATATTTCTACCGAGGGGGTAGACGCCGAGCGCATACTCTCCTTCATTGAAGGCGGACTCACGCCGGTGTTCTGCGCCATCACTCACGACGGAAACGGCAACTTGCTCAACTGCAACGCCGACAGCGTGGCCGCAGCCGTGGCAATGGGTCTGGCTCGAGTCACCCCCACGGTGCTCATCTACTGCTTTGAAAAAGACGGTGTGCTCCGCGATATCGACGACCCCTCGTCGGTTGTTCCACGCATATCGCACGACACTTTCGACGCGCTCCGCGCCGACGGCACAGTGAGCGGAGGCATGATTCCCAAAGTGGAAAATGCTCTGCGCGCACTCGATGCCGGTGTGGCAAGTGTGACCATACGCAAAAGCGACAATATACTCACTCCTTCCGGCACCGTTATCTGCGATGAATGACAAAGAGGCCGTAGAACTGCTCAAAGAGCTTATCGGCACGCCCTCGCTCTCGCGCGACGAAGGCCGTGCCGCCGACATTGCCGAGAGCTTTATCAGCAGTCGCTGTGGGCGATGCAAACCGCAGCGGGCAGGCAACAATATAGTTGTCTTTCCCGAGTATTTCGACCTTGCCAGGCCCATTGTGATGCTCAACAGCCATATTGACACCGTAAAGCCTGCCCCGAGCTATACCTTCGACCCCTTCACACCTTTCGAACGCGACGGCAAGCTCTACGGCTTAGGCAGCAACGATGCCGGCGGATCGCTTGTGTCGCTCATAGCAGCCTTTCTCAATATAAAAGACAAAGAACTGCCATATAGCCTCTTCCTCGCAATATCGGCCGAGGAAGAAGTAGGTGGAGAAAACGGCATGCGCCACTTGCTCAAATTTCTTGAGAGCAAAGGACTTACACGCATCGACATGGCCATCGTGGGCGAACCGACCTCGCTCCAGCCGGCAATTGCCGAGCGTGGCCTGCTCGTACTCGACTGCGTTACCAAAGGGCTCACCGGACACGCGGCCCGAAACGAAGGCATCAATGCTATTTACCGCGCTATCAACGATATAGTAGCGCTGCGAGCCTGCCATTTCGACAAAGTGTCGTCGGTTCTCGGCCCCATAAAAATATCTATTACGCAGATTGAATCGGGCCGACAGCACAATGTCGTTCCCGACGAATGCCGCTGGGTGGCCGACGTGCGCACCACCGATGCCTACAGCAACGAGGAAACAGCCGAACTGCTGCGCCGTTCGGTAAGCGAACATACCACAGTCGTGCCCCGGAGCACACGCGTGCACGCATCCGTTATAAGCGATGCGCATCCGCTTGTCCGCTCCGCCAAAGCCATGGGCAAGACTCCTTTTGTGTCGCCCACGACATCCGACATGTCACTCATGCACGGCATACCCTCGCTAAAAATTGGCCCCGGCGAATCATCGCGCTCACACACGGCCAACGAATTCATATATTTAACCGAGATTGAGCAAGGCATCGACTCATATATGCAGTTGCTCAACAATCTCGCCAAAGAACTTAACCAGAAATGAAGCTATGGGACAAGGGCTATGAGCCCGACAAAATGATAGAAGAATTCACTGTCGGTCAAGACCGTGAACTCGACCTGCGCCTGGCACGCTACGACGTGGAAGGCTCTATGGCACACATTCGCATGCTCGAATCAATCGGACTGCTCACAAAAAGCGAACTCGAGGTGCTTCTCAAAGGCCTTGGGGAAATCCGTGCCGAAATCGAACGCGGCGAATTCACAATCGAGCCCGGTGTTGAAGACGTGCACTCTCAGGTAGAGTTCATTCTCACGGAGCGCTACGGCGACATCGGCAAAAAAATTCACTCAGGACGCTCACGCAACGACCAGGTGCTTGTCGACCTCAAACTCTTCATGCGCGACGAGCTCCGCAAGATAGCCCACGCCACAGAGAACCTTTTCGAGCGCCTTCAGTCGCTCAGCGAAGAGTATCAAGACGTGCTTATGCCGGGCTACACACATCTGCAGGTTGCCATGCCTTCTTCGTTCGGACTGTGGTTCGGAGCATATGCCGAAGCTCTGGCCGATGATATGCAGATGCTTTTGGCCGCTTACCGTATCGCCGACCAGAATCCTCTCGGTTCGGCTGCCGGATACGGCTCGTCGTTCCCGCTCAACCGCACAATGACCACAGAGCTGCTCGGATTCTCCGACCTGCACTACAATGTTGTGGCCGCACAGATGAGCCGTGGCAAAACCGAACGCGCCGCAGCAATGGCAATCGCATCTATCGCATCGACCCTCGCACGTTTCGCCATGGACGTCTGCATGTGGATGTGCCAGAATTTCGGTTTCGTATCATTCCCCGATGAATTTACAACCGGCTCGTCAATCATGCCGCACAAAAAGAATCCCGACGTTTTCGAAATCATGCGCGGCAAGTGCAACCGCCTCCAGTCGGTGCCCAACGAAATCGCTCTGCTCACAGCAAATCTCCCCCTGGGCTACAACCGCGACCTACAGCTGCTCAAAGACATCACATTCCCGGCTACTACAGAGATTGTGAAATGTCTTGAGATGTGGGACTTCATGCTGCAGCACATACGCATAAACCGCGATATTATCAACGACCCGAAATACGACTATCTCTTCACCGTAGAGGATGTAAACCGTCTCGCACTCTCAGGAATGCCCTACCGCGACGCCTACAAGACAATAGGCATGCAGGTACAGCACGGCGAGTACAAGCCTACGCGCGAAGTGCACCATACTCACGAAGGCTCAACCGGCAATCTTTGCAACGATCGTATTGCAGCAAAGATGCACCGAATCATTGAGCAGTTCAAATAAATATCGCTATATCACATCGGCACAACGTCGTGTTTGATTGTTTCCATCACAAACACGCTCTGCACCGATTCATGCATATCAAGACCACCAAGGCGTGCCGTGACAAACTCACGGTACGCCTTCATATCAGGCACCTGCACTTTAAGCATGTAGTCGACCGCACCGGAGACATTATAGCACTCCGTCACCTCGGGCATCGCCGCCACTTCGGCAGCGAAACGCTCATGAATCTCGGTATTGATTCGGCGCAACTTAACATTGCAGAACACAATGAAATCGCGGCCGATTTTCTCAAGATCGATATTGACGGTATAACCTTTTATCACGCCCTGGCTCTCGAGCCTGCGCAGGCGCTCGAACACGGGTGTTGCCGAACGGTGCACTCGCGCGGCAAGCTCACGCACCGACAGACGGCTGTCGCGCTGCAGTTCGCGCAATATATCTAAATCGACCTTATCAAGTTGTATATCATTCATAATTACATGTCTTTCGCAGGCAAAGTTAATAAATTACCGTCAATATTCATCGTTCGGAATAATAATAGCCATGCGCCAAAATCCTCTCGGGAAACACGTAGGCCGGGCTGAGCACGTCGAACTCCTGTCGGTACCAAGGAGACGACGGAACGAATGCGCCCAGAAGTGAATGGGCTATCAAATCAAGCGACACCGGCCGGGCAACGGCACTGCGAAGCGCAGCCTCAAGCTGTGGCGACTGCCGGCGCAACGACGGCGACATCCAGAACACGAGCGGAACATCGTGCATACGACGTACCCATTCATGGTCGTCTGGATACTGACGCGTGCGGTGTCCGGCAGGTGCCGAATCCCACATTTCCTCGCCGTGGTCGGAGAAATAGACAAGCAATGTCGGTTTATCGCGGTAAGTGTCGATAATAGCCGACACAATGGAGTCATTGTAAAGCGTGGCATCGGCATACTCGGCCACCACGACACGGCGCTCATGAGTGAGCCACGGTTTATCGGCCGGAATATCATCGGCAACAAAACGATGCCGCGAAGCCGGCGGCACACGCATCGATGGCGGAAAATGCTGTCCCATAAGATGAATCACAGTCAGTGTCCTTGCCTCGGGCTCGCCCTGCCGCAGAGGAAGCGATGCCAGAAAATCGCCGTCGTATTCAAAATTAAGGCTGTTGTAGGCACTGTATATCGAATCGAGAGCCAGCGTGTCGAAAAGTTCCATGCCTAAATCCTGATTGCTGCGGGGAACATACTGGTTGGAAAACATCTCCACACTCCAACCGGCCTTGTGGAAAGCCATGGGAAGCGACACGCTCTCCCACCATTTTTCGCTTCGCGAGAGGGCGTTCAGATTCAATATATTGCTCAGCGAAATCACTGTATAATTGGCAGGCGCCACGGCATCGGCAAAAACAAACAGGGCACTGTCGCGCATCTCGCGCTCCAGACCAGGGTTCACCGGTAGATGATAGCCATACAGCGACGAATGACTTCTGATGAAAGACTCGCCGATTACAACCACTACACTCAGGCTGTCGCCGGGAGCGCTTGCACGGGGTACTGCGTCGTATATCTTACGCTGACAATCGCTCCACAGATGAAAATTACGGGCATACAGTTGTCCGGCTTTGAACAGATAGGCCGATTTACTCACCGGGTCGGCCTTGAGAGCGCGAGCGCCGTTGCTTATATCCGGATTGTCGCCGCACACCGATTCCCATACAATCAATTCTTCGTAAGTGCTGCAAGTCAGCACCGAAAACATCTTTACCACGCCTGCCGCACCGGCGCACACGCATAAAAACAGCGGAAAGGCAAAACGGTAGCACCATCGCGGCAGAGTCAGACGCGAACGCCCTACGAAAAATGACAGCAGCACAAGCGCCGCTACAGCAAGCACAAGAGCAATAATTATCTGTGGAGAAAGAAATTCTACAATAAATCCGCGGGCCTCACCGACACCGGTATTCATAACGAGCGCAATGCTGTCCTGGTCAAGGCTTTTGTATAAAAGCGCCATGTGAAACACCTCTGCAAGCGCCACGCACATAAAGAGACAAGCCACCGTCACCTTAAGCCATGTTTTGGGCAGACGGCAAGCAAGACATGCCCATAAGCATCCGCCGAGCAACGCATGCAATAGAAAATGCATGCAACGTGCTCCTGCGACCAATGCCGCTAAAGGCGAAGCCGCGCTGCACAGCGCCACAAGCGCAAAAAGCAAGGGATTGCGGCCCACAGGGGCATAAAACCACTGCAGAGCCCCCGACACCTTCTTCACTAAATGCCTGAAGCCGTCTCCAAAACGGCTGCCGGCTGCTTTATCTTTACTCTTCATCATTATCAAACAGACACAAAGGTAACAAATAATTTTGAGCTGTCGGGAAAAGGGCTAACTAAAAGGCAACGCACACAGTGTGAATGCTTTTTGCATATTTGGTGAAAAATCGCTAATTTTGCACAAAAATTGTGTACGCATTATATGACGCACACGTGGGTACAATACAATTCAATGGTTTAAAACGGTTTATGACATTCTTCAACAATCCGGACATGAACGCAACGCAAGCAGCCAAGACTGTAGTGAAATCAGCGGTCGACTTTCATCCGAAACTCTTCAAATGCCTTCGCAGCTATACCCCCGAACGTCTTAAAGCCGACATCATCGCCGGTATCGTAGTGGGCATCGTAGCTCTCCCCCTCGCCATCGCATTCGGTATCGCATCGGGTGTAAGCCCCACAATCGGCCTCATCACGGCAATTATCGGCGGCTTCATGGTATCGTTCTTCGGCGGCAATACGGTTCAGATAGGCGGCCCTACAGGTGCGTTTATCATTATCGTATACAACATCATATCGCAGTTTGGCCTCCACGGCCTTGCAATAGCCACATTCATGGCCGGCGTGATACTCATTCTCATGGGCTTGTTCCGCCTCGGAACTGTAATCAAATTCATTCCCTACCCCATAGTCGTTGGCTTCACGGCAGGTATCGCCCTCACAATCTTCTCGACCCAAATCAACGATTTCCTCGGTCTCGGACTGCGCGATATCCCCGGCCAGTTCATTCCCAAATGGGGCATGTATCTCACCAACTTAGGCAATGTATCGCTTCCGGCCCTGCTCACGGCTGTAGTGTCGCTACTTATAATCGTCCTCACTCCTAAAATCTCCAAGCGTCTGCCGGGAGCCCTTCTGGCAATCATCATTGTAACGGCATTGTCTTACTTCGCAGGCCATACTTTCGATTGGTTCGATGTAGAGACTATCGGCGACCGTTTCGGCACAATGTCAACCGACATTCCGGCTCCCCACGGCTTCACCCTCAACATGGCCACAATCAACATGCTGCTTCCGTCGGCATTCACAATCGCCGTGCTGGGCGCTATTGAATCGCTTCTGTCGGCTACCGTGGCCGATGGTGTCACAGGCTCGCACACCAACAGCAACACCGAGCTCATAGGCCAGGGCATAGCCAACGTCACAGTGCCTTTCTTCGGCGGCATACCCGTTACCGGAGCTATTGCACGCACAATGACCAACATCACCAACGGAGGCCGCACCCCCGTGGCCGGCATCGTGCACGCCATGGTTCTTCTACTGATATTCCTCTTTGCCATGCCGCTCATCAACTATGTACCAATGGCATGCCTCGCAGCCGTGCTTATGGTTGTAGCCTACAACATGAGCGGCTGGCGCACAATAATAGGCATCTTCCACTCGCCCAAGAGCGATATATCGGTGCTTCTTGTCACCTTCTTCCTCACTGTGATTTTCGACCTCACCATCGCCATCGAAATCGGCCTTCTGCTCGCCATTGTGCTCTTCTTGCGCCGTGTGACAGAGAATACGGAAATCAAGGTCTACTCCGAGCAGCTCGACGTGGCCGAAGGCACCGACCTCTCACAGCACGAAGAGCTCGACCTCAAGCCCGGTGTGAGCGTATATGAAATCGACGGACCCTTCTTCTTCGGTGTCGCCACAAAATTCGACGAAGTGATGCGTTCGGCCATGCGCGAAAAGCCACTCGTGCGTATAATCCGCATGCGTAAAGTTTCATTTATCGACGCTACAGGTCTCCACAATCTCGAGCTCTTAATCAAGTCGTCGCAGGCCGACGGCATACACGTAGTATTATCGGGTGTCAAGCCCAACGTGCGCACGGTGCTCGAACATGCCGGCATCGACAATCTTATCGGCGCAGACCATATCTGCGACCATATCACCGGAGCAGTACGCATGGCAAATGCTGTTGCCACCGAAATGCAGGCCAACGGCCGCTGAACTTTAAGATTGATATAGACTCAAGGCTTTGTCTGTCATTTGGCGGACAAGGCCTTATACATATTTGCACATGCGTTTTCGAGAAGATCAAGAACAAGTTCAAAGCCTTCGGCCCCCTCGTAATATGGGTCGGGCACATAGTCGTAGCCTGTCACCGAGTCATCGAACCAGCAGCTCATCTGCATTATTTTATCTTCGGCCTCAGGGGTAGGAGCAATTCTGCGGAGATTGCGCTCGTTGGAGGCATCCATTGCGATGATGATATCGAAATTGTCGAAATCGGATTCGCGCACCTGCCGGCAATGGTGTGTGAGATTGAGACCGCGACGCTGCGCATGGGCACGCATACGGTAGTCGGGTAAATCTCCTATATGATAATCGCCCGTGCCCGCCGAGTCAATAATCCAGCGCGACTCATCGCCGCCACAGGCCACGACTGCTTTCATCATGCCCTCGGCTGCCGGACTGCGACATATATTTCCGAGGCACACAAAAAGTATCTTAATCTGTTCTTTGTTTTTCAGAGAGTCAATCATTTCTCGGGTTTTACGGCTTAAGTTCTTCATTATCCAATCTTTTATATTGTTTTACAAGGCGTTGCGACTCTGCGCCATTACTACATTTTCAAAAAACGATTTCATTATCACAATTCCGCAGTCGGAAATATAGCTTTCGGGGTGAAACTGTGTGGCATATAGCGGAAGCGAATGGTGCCGGAACGACATAAGATTCCCGTCTTCGTCAACAGAAGTCGCTATAAGACATTCGGGCAACGACTCTTTTTCCACTACCCACGAGTGATAACGGCCCACGGCAGGAAAAGTGCCGCTCAGGCTTCCCATCACCAAATCCGAGGGGTCAATCCGACTTAAGTGCGTCCGGTGGCCGTGCCGCGGACAGTCTGTCTGTATCAGTGCGGCACCAAAATGCTCGGCGATAGCCTGAAAGCCCAGGCAGATGCCAAACATTGGTTTGCGTTCGGCATATCGGTCGACAATACCGGCAAGCGCACCGGCTTCCGACGGAAGGCCGGGACCGGGCGAAAGAATCAGAGCATCGGCACTGTCGGCGCTGTCGGTCGCCGCTAAATCATTGCGGCTCACATTCCATGTCAGCGAGCCGAAAGCAGGGTCGCGCTTTATCTGCTCCAAAAGGCCCACAATATTGTAGACAAACGAATCACGGTTGTCTATCAGCTCTATTCTCATGGCAGTTCTGCGTATGTGACAGTTCGTCGTTGAATTGCATGGCGCAAAATTAACCATTCCGCGGCATAGCGGAAAACACTTTTTTGTTAAATTCGCACCATGATTCTTATGAACCACCATAAACTGCATGCGCAGATGAATTCTCTCGGACGGCGTCGGCAGCCCTTTCTATGGGGCATCACTTACGATATGGAGCGGGGCTTCATATCCCCGGAGCCTTTCGACGACAGCGAAGTACTGTGGCATGTGGGCGATGACGGCAACCACAGCCATCTTGAGGCCGACCGGAAACCCGAAATGCAGATTCGCCGGCATATAGGCATAGAGAGTTACGGCGCGATGTTCGACACGGTGATGAGGGGGCTTAGGCGCGGCGACTCTTTTCTCACCAATCTGACTGCAGCCACCGAGGTCTCTCTCAAAGGCTCGCTCCGCGATGTGTTTCTCAGCTCTTCGGCCCCCTACCGCCTACTTATAGGCGACAGTTTTGTCTGCTTCTCTCCCGAAATCTTCGTCGTTATAGAAGGTCGGCGGATATCGACTTTTCCGATGAAAGGAACCGCGGATGCCGCCCGTAGCGATGCCGTGCAGTGCCTGCTCGACAACTACAAGGAGACGTGCGAGCACTATACGATTGTCGATTTGATGCGCAACGACCTCAATATGGTAGCCAGCGACATATGCGTGAAGCGCTTTCGCTACGCCGAAAAAATAGCTACCACATCGGGTGCCATAATTCAGACAAGTTCGGAAATAGCAGGGCTGCTTCCCGAGGGCAAAGAATATGATTTCGGCGACATCATTCTGCCCCTGCTTCCGGCCGGCAGCATAAGCGGAGCGCCCAAGGAGGCGACTACAGCATTGATAAAGCGTGCCGAGACATCTCCGCGGGGCTGGTATACCGGAGTGTTCGGCTACTTCGACGGCGTACGCATGACTACCGCCGTGATGATTCGTTGTCTGCAACGGCACGTCGACGGCACCCTTCGCTTTCACAGCGGAGGCGGAATAACCGTAAACAGCGATGTCGCCGAAGAATATCAGGAAATAATCGACAAGATATATCTCACACTTTCATGAATGCCTCGCCACTTTTCATAGAGACCATACGCTATGCCGACGGAGTATTTCACAATCTCGACTTGCACAGGGCTCGCATGGAGCGCACATGTCGCGAAGTGTATGGCACAGATGCTCCGCAGCTCGTTTTGCCTGCCGGCTGCCGGAACGGAGTTTTCAAATGCCGCGTCACCTATTCGCAGCAGATTGAAAAAATCGAGTTAGAGTCATATACACCGGTGCCACCTCGCTCAATTCGACTCATAGAGTGCGAAAACATCGACTACCACCTGAAATATGCCGACCGCTCACGGCTCGGCGAACTTAAGGCACTTGCCGACGGATGCGACGATATAATCATTGTGCGTCACCGACTGCTCACGGACACATCATATGCCAACATCGTTCTGCACACGCCCCAGAGGCTACTGACTCCGGCACAACCTCTGCTCCACGGAGTCATGAGGCAGCGGCTTATTGCCGACGGCGTTTTATATTGCGAAGAAATCACTACCGCCGACCTTTTGCCAGGCAACAGGCTGGGCATCACCGCCGTAAGCATAATAAACGCCATGCTTCCATTGGGCACTGTACCGCCTGTTTCGCTGTCGGATATTATTGCAGTCCGATAAAAATTTTGAGACAGGACAAATTTACATGCCGAGGCTTCATTCACTCAGCCTCGGCATGCATGAAATACCTACAGACAACACATTTTCGGAATATTAACAATTTTTAGTATTGATTTTTTTACTCACTGCAACATTTTTTATACTTTTACGTCCAACCTAAACCTTTTTTATAATAATTAAATTTACTACATGAAAAAACAATTACTTGCATGTCTATTCCTTGCCGCAGCAGTGGTACCACAGCTAAACGCTGAGGTGACTTACACCTGTACGGCCGGACTAAAGTTTGGTGAAAATGAGGGCATCGACAAGATGTTCGACAACAACACCGACACAAAATATTGTGGAGGCGCAGGCGATGACTGCTGGGCTCTTGTAACCGCATCCGAGCCAGTGTATGTTCGCGCATACGAGACTACCACCGCTAACGACAACGAACAATCTGGCGGCCGCTGTGCACGCCACTGGGCTGTGTATGGCACTAACGATGAAACGGTAGCGGCTGACGCAAATTCCGAGGATTGGGTAACACTTTCCGACCTTGACAACGAGCCCTGGCCTGCCGATTTAATGCCGAGCAAGAACTTTTATACTCAGCGTTTTTATTGCGACAAGGGCACAGTAGGAACTGCCTATAAGTATTTCAAGGTTCACATAAAGAAAGGAGACACCCCTTTTCAGCTGTCTGAGTTCAAAATTTTAGGCGAGACAACACCTATTGTGACCTACGACTGGCAGGAAAACCTTTCCGCACCCGGCTCCGACAAGGCTGTAGACTGGGGGCTGAAAGGAAATCAAAAGTGGGAAGGCCAGACGGCATTGGTAGGAAAATCGCTCGTTATCAAAACAAACGATGACAAAGCACACGCCGTGATTAAATACTCTCTCACAACCCACGATGACAACAAGAGCCCCAACCGTGCCCCCAAATCATGGATAATAGAAGGATCTGACGATTTGACCGAATGGGTGACAATCGACGAAGTGACCGATGGTGGTATTCCTGACGAAAGAGTAAAAACTGTCGACTTTACTCCCAGTAATACTACTTTGGCTTGCAAATATATCAAGTTGACACTTACTTCAATGAAAGGCAACGGCTATCAACAGTTGGGAGAATTCCACGTAGTAGCATCCCCCGAGATTCACGAACACAGCTGGGAATTGACCGACGGAAAAGATGCCACATGCGTTGAGGCCGGAGGCGGTGTATATACATGCTCTGTTTGTGGAGCAAAAAAACTTGTGGAAAACCAGCCTGCAACAGGCGAACATAAATACATCGAGACCGAAGGCCACGACCACAAAAACTGCAGCATGTGCGGCCGACCCGACCCGGAATACATGAGCGCAGTCGACGGATTCTATCAGCCCACCACCGCCGACCATTTCGCATGGCTGGCCGAAATGATGCAGCTCGGCGAAACTGTCAATATCCGCCTGACACAGAATGTTGACCTCACCGGATTCACCGGCTTCGGCAACGGCAATGAGGCTGTTCCGTTCAAGGGTGAATTCGATGGTGCCGGTTTCTGGCTGCAGAACCTGACAATCGATGTAGAAGAAAACAACGTCGGACTCTTCGGCAAAGTGGAGGATGCGAACATCCACGACCTTGGGTTAGAGAATGCGTATGTAAAGTCTAATCGCCCGAATGTAGGTGTTCTGGCCGGAAACGTAAACAACACCACCATCAACCGTGTGGCAGTGATGAACTCAGAGGCTCACGGTTATGACCACGTCGGCGCCCTTGTCGGAAACACCGAAGGCAACACCACTATAAGCAACTGTATGTCGGACATCACCGTACACTCTACTACCTATCAGGCCGGCGGTCTTGTCGGCACAACGAATGGCCTGTTGCTCGAAAAATGCCTCTTCACCGGCCAGGTACTGAACGACGGCAATAACGCCAGCGGTCTGGTGGCCCTCATCGACAGCGAGAAGAGTCCTACCATAATCCGCAACAACATCTCCGCAGCAAGCCTTCTGAAAGCTAACAATGACGGACAAAGGCCTATAATAAATACCGGCGGTCGCTCAGCAACATATGAGAACAATCGCGTTGCCGCCAGCCAGCTCTATCAGAAAGGCAGTGATGAGCCCTTAACAAAGGAATGGACCAACGCAGATGACGAAAACGGTTTAACAACCGCAGACCGCGACATGAAATGCTTGAGTTTCTATACCGACCAGATGAGCTGGAACATGAATCAGGATTGGAAATTCATCGAAGCAGGCATGTACCCCGTGCTGGCCTGGATGGAGGGTGAAGCCGACAGTCAAACTGTAAGTGTTCCCGATACGCGTCATGTCACAGTTGTAGCTCAGGCAGACATCAACATTCCCGAAGGTGTTGAGGTATACGCGGTTCAAGTCGCCGACGACAACACTCCTCAAGTCTTGGCCGATGACACTCAAACAATTGACGAAGCTATTAAACTCGTACTCCTGTCAGGCACTATTCCTGCCAACACACCTATCCTGGTTAAGGCAGACGAAGGCGAATACACGTTCAACCACCATGTAGAATATGGTGATGAGGTCGGTGAAAATCACCTCTCTGTTGCCACCGAACCCGTCACTGCCGACGGCACACACTTCACTTTGGAAACAGTTAGCAAAAAAGTGGGCTTCAGCAAAGTAAACGAGGGCGACGTGATTCCCACAGGAAATGTCTACCTCAGCATCCCCAATCCAACCAAAGATTTCTACACCATCCACGATACCACTCTGACAGGCGTAGAGTCAGTGGCAATCCCCTCGGAAGATGGTCCCGAAACCATTTATAACCTTGCCGGCCAACGCATCAACAGAATGCAAAAAGGCATCAACATCATAAACGGTAAGAAAATACTGAACTGAACGACCCGAAGACACTTCGTCTTTGAATGAACAGTAGCCCAAAAGTTTTTGTGTAACTTTTGGGCTACTGTTCATTTTGACACGCCAACTTGATACACTTTACGAATTCTCTTGAGTGATGTGGCACGGAATTAGGCGAATTTTATTTTGTCATACGGAGTATTTAACGTACCTTTGCAGGGTAAAAGCAAAAAATAGTACATTCAAATATGATAAACCGTAGTTTAATAAGAATTAAAGCGATTCAGATTCTCTACTCTTATCTTCTGACGCGCAACGACTTCAAACTCGAAGTACCTCCAGCAGCCGGAGACTCGCGCGACCGTGTTTTCGCATACTCGGTTTATCTCGACCTAATCATACTTATCCTCAAGCTTTCGGGCGTGCCCACAATTCCCGGTGCGCGCAAAATGCCCGAAACCGATGCCGTATTGCAGAAAAATCGTGTGGCAAAGGCGCTGCGCGACGATTCGGCAGTGACAGTGTTACTCGCTAAGAACCGCGACCGCATCGACAAATTCGATTCGAGCTATGGCGAAATACTTTCGGCAATAACAGCTTCGGCAGTATACGAAGACTATAGCCGCAAACGCAAAGTCGACATGGCCGACGATGTCAATTTCTGGAAGGCAGTATTCAGCACCGTAATCCGCAAACACAAAGGAGTGGAGCGAGTGCTCCGCCGCGACGAGGAATTCTCGCATCTCGGCTTCGACAACGGTGTAACAATGTTTGTCGACACTCTCGCATCGTTCGACGACACACGCGCCACATATATAAAGGCACGCAAAGAGCTCGACAAATCACTCTCGCTGGCCTACACCCTCTACCATTCTCTGCTGCTCATTCCGCTGCGACTCACAGAGTTGCACTCGCGCCGCATCGATGCCAACAAGAACAAATACCTTCCCACATACGAAGACCTCAACCCCGACCTGAGACTGGTTAACAATCTCTTTGTCGGAGCTTTGGCCAAATGCGAGCCGCTTATGGCATATGCCGAAGCCAACCCCGACACCGACCCCTCGGACTGGCGCGACGGCGACATTATGCTCAACTCGCTCCTCGACACAATCACAGCCTCCGACATATACAAGAAATATATTGAGTCGCCGGCCGGCAACTTCGCCACCGATGCCGATTTCTGGCGCGAAGTGATGCGCAATATCATCATTCCCTCCGACGAACTTGCCGAAGCCCTCGAATCGAAGTCTGTATTCTGGAACGATGATTTGGCAATCATGAGCACCTTTGTGCTCAAAACAATCCGCCGCTCCTACGCAGCTCCGACCGCCGAAGGCGAGGCTCCAGACAACGGAAGCGACAAGCCGCAGACTACAGGCACCATACAGCTGCTGCCAAAATTTATGAATCACGACGATGAAGTTTTCGGAGCTCAGTTGTTTGAATATGTAGTCAAAGACCGCGAGACATACCGCGCATATATCGACGGCTTCATCGACACAAAGCAGTGGGATACCGAACGACTCGCTTTCATGGATATCGTGATAATGATGACAGCGATTGCCGAGCTCATCCACTACCCGTCGATTCCGGTACCTGTAACCCTCAACGAATACATCGAAATCGCTAACGACTACAGCACACCCCGAAGCGGACAATTTATCAACGGCATCCTTTACAATGTAATCAAGATGCTCAACGAAAAAGGAATAATCAACAAACAATAAACTATAAACACACCGATTATGATAAGCAATTTCATTCTCCTTGATGCCGCCGCAGGCGGTGCTGCGGGTGGTGGCATGGGCAGCATTCTCATGATTGTCGCTCTCTTCGTCATCTTCTATTTCTTCATGATTCGTCCGCAGCAGAAGCGTCAGAAAGAAATCAAAAAATTCCGCGAATCACTCGACCGCGGCAGCAAAATCGTTACTGCCGGAGGCATTTACGGCACAATCAAAGAAGTTCGCGACCTCTATTTCATCATCGAAATCAGCAATGGCGTGTCTATCCGCGTCGACAAGGGCTCTGTATATCCCTCGGCAGAAGATGCCAACCAGGCTGCTCAGCAGGACGAACAGATAAAAAACAAGTAAGCGGGACTCTGTGTCCTCTCTCCCTTGATGCCTGCCATAGCCAATATACTTAACCGTATAACCGTTGCATTGCGTTCGCCTCGCGGACGCGATGCAATGATGTTTATGGTGTTCGTTGTCATTTCGGCCATTCTATGGCTCGTTCTATCGCTCAACGAAGAAGAGCAATACGATGTCCGTATGCCACTCAAAATCACACACGTGCCCGATTCGGTGACTCTGATTAACGAGGGCCCCCCGGCTCTCAGCGCCAGCCTCACGGCGAAAGGCACACAGTTGCTGAAAATGAATCTCGGACGCACGCCGACAGTGAATGTCGACTACCGTGTGTTCCGCAGCGGCAACACAATGCACGTATCGGCGGCCGACCTCAAGGGACTTGTCCGCCAGGCTTCGGGCGGCTCTCAGGTAAGCGTCGTTATGCCCGACTCGCTGCACATCCCCTTCACTACGCATCAAGGCTTCAAACTTCCGATCGCCCTCGACTACCGCGTATCAGCCGGACCACAGGCCTCGCTCGTCGGCACTCCGCATCTGTCGACCGACTCAGTGAAGATATATATGGCGAACAACGCACTGCCCGATCGCTTCAATGCCGTGTCGACCGAGCCCATAAGAATACTCGGGCTCGACAAGACCAGCACTCAGCGAGTAAAACTAATCGGCCCTAAAAACAGCCGCGTGGTGCCCGACAGTGTCGACGTTACTTTTGAGGTTGAACCTCTCATCTTCAAAAGCCGCAAAGTGGTGATTGAACCCATCAACGTTCCCAAAAACGTGAAACTAATCACATTCCCGGCCCAGATAGATGTGGTGTACATGATACCAGTGAGCGAATACCAGAAAGGACGCGCGCAATTCCGCGTCGTGGCCGACTACCGCAAAATCTCTCCGTCGTCGGGCAAAGTAAAGCTTTCGCTGCTCGATGTGGGCGACAAGCTGCAGAATGTTCACCTCTCGGCCGACAGTGCCGAGTATGTCATCGAACGTTATCGCGTTGAACACGACTGAGCCCATACTTACAGCAATCACCGGAGGCATAGGAAGCGGTAAATCGGTAGTGAGCCGCCTACTGCGCATTCTCGGTTATCCCGTATACGACTGCGACAGCCGCGCAAAGGCGCTGATGGATGTCGATGAAACAATAAAACAACACATTATCTGTCACATCGACAGCGAGGCCGTGGGCAAAGACGGCACTATCGACCGCCGACGGCTTGCAGCGACTGTCTTCGCCGATGCCGAAAAACTTGCCTTGCTCAATGCCACAGTGCACGCATCTGTGAAGATCGACATAATGTGCTGGGCAAAAAAGTGCAAGTGCCGGCACGCATTTGTAGAGACCGCAATTCTCTTTCAGAGCGGACTTAACGAAATCGTGACCGACGAGTGGCGTGTAGATGCGCCGCTCGAAATACGAATTGAACGCGTAATGAAACGCAACTCGCTCTCAAGAGCCGAAGTCGAACTACGAATTGCTGCCCAGGATTACACCTTAACGCCCGGCACGCGCATTCCTCCGCTCCGCGAAATCATAAACGACGGCTCTCAGCCACTTCTGCCTCAGATACAGCAGTTGCTCGCATTCTACACCTTATAATAATTCCTTAAAAACACCAAGACATGAAAGACGGCATTTTCGACTTAAAGCGCGTCACGCCCGAAAATATCTCCAAACTCCGGTCTGACGAAATATTTGTGTTCGGCAGCAATCTTGCCGGTATGCACGGAGGTGGCGCCGCCAGGACAGCTCTTATCCATTTCGGTGCAATCATGGGCAAAGGCATTGGCATTCAAGGACAAAGCTACGCAATACCCACCATGCAGGGCGGCGTGGAAACAATCCGGCCTTATGTCGACGATTTCATTCAATACGCCGCCGCACATCCCTCGCTCAGATTCCTTGTAACGCGCATCGGCTGCGGCATCGCCGGCTTCACCGATGCCGAAATAGCACCGCTTTTCGCAGATGCAACAGCGCTTGAGAATGTAGCCTTGCCGAAAAGCTTCTGGAATTATCTTGTGTAAGGGAGCAAAAAAAACAGTTGTTCTATTGCAAGGCTTATCCAAGCCACCCAGCCGAATAAAAAGACGGGCATCAGCATATTTTAGCCATTCTTGTTCCAAAACATATCATATATTTGGAACAAACATCAAAAACGCCGTAACTTTGCAAGCACAAGAGGCTCCTGTTGCCACTCTGGCAAAACCGACCGCAACTACATAGGCCGGATGAGAGCCATACTTACAAAGAAATGGATACAAAGACTCTACACTTCGATACACTTCAGGTACACGCCGGACAGGAAAAGGCCGACTCCGCCACAGGAGCCCGAGCTGTGCCTATCTATCAGACCGCAGCATATGTTTTCAACAGCGCACAGCACGCCGCCGACCGATTCGCCCTACGCGACCCCGGCAACATATACAGCCGGCTTACCAATCCTACCGAAGAAGTGCTTTCGAAGCGAATTGCCGCACTCGAAGGCGGCACCGGCGCTGTGACCGTAGCTTCGGGAGCGGCCGCCGTGACCTACGCTCTTGAGAATGTTCTTGCTCCGGGCGACCATATCGTAGCCGGCGACAATCTCTATGGCGGCACTTACAACCTTATTGTAAACAACCTGAGCGCACGCGGCATTGAGCACACCATTGTAAATCTCAACGACACTGAAGCTCTGCGAAATGCCATAAAGCCCAACACAAAGGTTGTTTACGGCGAAACTTTCGGCAACCCCAACAGCGATGTCACTGACCTCGACGCCATTGCGGAGATTGCCCACGCGAACGGCGCGCTTTTCTTTGTCGACAACACATTCGGCACGCCCTACCTCATCCGACCTATCGAACATGGAGCCGACATAGTAATACACTCGGCCACAAAATTCATAGGTGGCCACGGCTCAACGCTCGGAGGCGTCATTGTCGACGGCGGCAATTTCGATTACTTCAGCTTCCCCGGCCGTTTCCCCACACTCACCGAGCCCGACCCCAACTACCACGGAGCCGTTTTTGCCGAAGTATCGCCCAAAGCAGCTTTTGTCGACCGTGTCCGCGCCGTGGTACTCCGCGACGAAGGCGCCTGTATATCGCCCTTCAACGCCTTTCTGCTGCTCCAGGGCCTCGAAACGCTTTCGCTGCGCGTTGAGCGACACGTATCCAACGCTGTCAAGATTGTCGAATATCTGAGCTGGCATCCCAAGGTGAAGAGCGTAAGTCATCCGGCTTTGCCTTCGCACCGCGACCACGAGCTGTACAAAAAATATTTTCCGAACGGAGGCGGCAGCATTTTCACGCTTGAAATCAACGGTGGCAAAGAAGCCGCGTGGCGCTTCTGCGATAATCTCCGACTCTTCTCGCTGCTTGCCAACGTAGCCGATGCCAAAAGCCTTGTGATACATCCGGCCTCGACAACGCACTCGCAGATGAACGAGCAGGAACTCGCCGAAGCTCACATAAGCCCTTCGACAATACGACTCAGCATCGGCATAGAGCATCCCGACGACCTCATCGACGACCTTGCCGCAGCTCTCGAACAAGTATAACAAACGCATTCACATAGTTCTATTATATATATCAACCAATGAAAGAGAGTGTAGCTACATTTCTGGCATCAGAACATCCGACAGCTTTCTCATTCGAGATTCTGCCCCCGCTCCGCGGTAAAAGCATAGAAAACACCTATGCCGACATCGAGCGCCTGATGGAGTTTGCACCCGCGTACATCAACATCACCACTCATCGCAACGAGGTATCGTATCTCGACATGGGCGGTGGTGTGTTCCGCGAAGTGACATCTCAACGGCGACCGGGGACAGTGGCAATAGCAGCTGTCATACGCGAGCGCTTTGGTGTCAGACCGGTACCTCACCTCATCTGCGGTGAATACGGGCGCAGGGAAATAGAAGACCAGCTTATCGACCTGTCGTATCTCGGAATCACCGATTTGCTTGTGCTCCGCGGCGACCGCGCACGCACATCGCCAACATTCACCACCGGCGTCGATGGCCATGAGCATGCCTCAAGCCTCGCCGCTCAGGTGGTTGATTTTAACAAAGGCATCATGGTCGACGGTAGCGTGGGCGAGCCCGCGTTTCCGCCGTTTACCTTCGGTGTAGCCGGATATCCCGAAAAGCACGAAGAAGCCATGAACCTGCACTACGACCTATTGAACCTCAAAGCCAAAGTCGATGCCGGAGCCGCATATGTTGTCACTCAGATGTTTTTCGACAACAACAAATACTTCGACTTCGTCCGTAGCGCTCGCCAGGCAGGCATCACCGTGCCGATTATTCCTGGTATAAAGCCTCTCACATCGCTGCGCCAGCTCTCTCTTCTGCCCCGCACCTTCCACATCGATATTCCAACGGAGCTGTCCGACAATCTGCTCCGCTGCAAATCTAATGAAGAAGTGCGCGAATTAGGCGTGGAGTGGGGCATCCGTCAGGCTCGCGAACTCAGTCAGGCCGGTGTGCCGAGCATACACTTCTATTCGATGCACGCCACTTCAAGCGTGGCTCGGATTGCAAAAGCCGTCTATTGAACATTAATGACCCTAAGAAAAGATACTACCCGAGGAAGCGCTTTCAGAGCTGCTCTTGCCGACCGTCTTCTAATTCTCGACGGCTCTACGGGCGTGGAATTCCAGCGTCTCGCACTCAGCGAAAATGATGTGCGCGGACGCCGCTTTATGACTCATGCGCACCCTCTGTCCGCCAACTTCGATATTCTGTGTCTTTCGCGCCCCGAACTCGTTGCACGAATTCACGACAACTATCTCGAGGCCGGTGCCGACATAATAGAGACAAATACCTTCAACTCAAACCGTCTCTCGCAAAGCGAATACGGCACCGAGGCTCTTGTACGCGAAATGAACCGTGCCGGTGCTACCATTGCACGCCGCGAGGCCGACCGCTTCACTGTTCTTGACCCATCGAAACCTCGTTTTGTGGCCGGCTCCATTGGTCCTACAGCGCTATCGGCATCGCTTCCCACAGATGTAAACGACCCTACTCTACGGGCTGTCGGATTCGAGACGCTCGCCGAAGCCTATGTCACGCAGGCCGCCGGCCTGATTGAGGGAGGCGTCGATTTTCTGCTTATCGAAACAATTTTCGACCTCATCAACGCCAAAGCCGCCGCCGAAGGCGCACGTCGCGCCATGGACGAGCTCGGCATCGACATTCCGCTCGTGTTCTCATTTACGGTTAGCGACGCCTCGGGCCGCATCCTTTCCGGACAGACACCCGAAGCTATTCTCGCGGCCATAGCACCATACGAGCCCGCCGCACTGGGCTTCAACTGCTCGGCCGGCCCCGAAAATCTCGCCGCCACAGTGCGCGACTTCGCATCGCGCTCTCCATTTCCGCTTATATTTTACCCAAACGCCGGCATGCCCGACCGCATGGGGCGCTATACTCTCGACGCCAACGCATTTGCATCGGCACTGCGTCCGTTGCTCGCCGACGGCTGCATCAACATAGCAGGCGGCTGCTGCGGCACAGATCCAACCCACATCGCCGCTCTCGCCGCCGAAGCCGCACGCTGCGGCTACAGACCCCGTCAATGCCCCGATGCCTCGCAGGTGCCGTGGCTGGCCGGTCTGGAGGCTTTCTACGACAATCGCGGCTTCATCAATGTGGGCGAGCGGTGCAATGTGGCCGGAAGCCGAAAATTTCTTCGTCTGATTAAAGAAAACGACATCGACGAAGCCCTTGCCATTGCACGCAAGCAGGTCGAAGACGGAGCCATGCTCCTCGATATAAACATGGACGATGGCCTGCTTGATGCCAGAGCAGAGATGTCGCGTTTTCTCCGTGCCCTCGGCTCCGACCCTGTCACAGCCTCGGTGCCATGGATGATTGACTCATCGGATTTCGAAGTTATCGAAGAGGCTCTGCGCAACACCGGCGGACGTGCGGTTGTAAACTCCATATCGCTCAAACACGGCGAAGAAGAATTCATACGTCAGGCCGGCATAATACGCCGCTACGGAGCCGCCGTTGTGGTGATGCTCTTCGACGAAAAAGGGCAGGCCGACACCCTCGAACGCAAAAAAGAAGTGGCCGCACGCGCCATTGCGCTTCTCTCCGATGTCTGCCGTTTCGAGTGCCGCGACATAATCATCGACCCCAACGTGCTCACTATCGCCACCGGCATGCCCGAGCACGACGCATATGCCCTCTGGTTTATAGAAGCCGTGAAATGGCTCAACGGTACGTTTCCGGGAGTCAAGACAAGCGGCGGTGTGAGCAACCTGTCGTTCGCATTCCGGGGCAACAATCAGTTGCGGCAGTCGATGCACGCTGTTTTTCTATATCACGCCGTGGCAAACGGGCTGAGCATGGGCATTGTAGATCCCGGCACAAAAGTGACCTACTCCGATATTGAGCTGGCTCTGCTCGCAAAAATCGAAGATGCCATACTCTGCCGCAATGCCGACGCTGGCAACGAGCTGGCAGCTGCCGCGGCTATGTTTGTCAAAGAACCGGAGACAAAATCGCCCGCCGAGGCTATCGAGGTGCAAGAGATTCTTCCGGTTGGGCAGCGTCTTGTCAACGCGCTGAAACACGGCGACGACTCGCACCTTGCCGAAGATATTCCCGAAGCTGTGGCCGCGTGCGGAAGCGCCAACGCCGTAGTGGAAACCGTGCTCATGCAGGGCATGGAAGAAGTCGGACGGCTCTTCGAAAGCGGCAAGATGTTTCTTCCGCAGGTAGTGAAGAGCGCCCGCACCATGCACCGCGCCGTAGAGTGTCTCAAGCCCTTTCTTGAGAGCGACACTACCACACCCGCGACTCGCAAGGGCGTCGGTATCGTGGCAACCGTCAAAGGCGACGTGCACGACATAGGCAAAAACATAGCGGCGGTGGTTCTCCGCTGCAACAACTACGAAATCATAGACCTCGGTGTGCAGGTCGACGCTCCGGCTATCATCGAGGCAGTGCGCAAACACAAACCCGACTTCATTGCACTGAGCGGCCTCATATCGCCCTCTCTTGAGGAAATGGCAAAAATACTCGAGGCGTTGCGTGCCGAAGGCATTTCACTCCCGGCATTCGTTGGCGGCGCCGCTACGTCGGAAATTCACACGGCCCTGCGTCTGGCACCGGCATATGCTCCCGGCCTTGTTGTCCGTGTGGCCGACGCGTCGCAAAATCCGCTCATCGCGAGCCGCCTCGCCCGCGACTTCGATGCCGAGGCTTCAGCAATCCGCCAACGCCAGCAGCAGCGTGTAAAGGAGTATGAAGCCACACTCGCCTCGCCGGCTCCGCCCCCCACAGCCGCCGAAACTCCGGCAGTAGACTGGACGACCGAACCACGACCGAAACCCACATTCACGGGCATACGCACTCTCGACCCGATTCCTCTAAGCGAAGTTTTGCCATATATCAACTGGATTTATTTCTACAATTGCTGGAAAGTGCGACCCGACAGCGACGAAGCAGCCCATGTAAAGGCCGATGCCGAAGCTCTGCTCGCTCGCCTCGCCGGCTCCGGCGCCACAATGCTCGCACAAGTAGCGTTTTACAAGGCATACTCCACCGGCGACTCCATTGTGGCCGGCGGAATAGAAATACCCGTACCGCGCCAGAAACCCTCGGATAAACGCGACTACTGTCTGTCGCTCGCCGACTATATAGCCCCACTGGGCTACGACGACTACATAGGCTGCTTCACGGTGACTGTAGGCAAGGAATTGCGCGATGCCGCACCGGCCGACGACGAATATCGGTCGCTGCTCTATCAGTCGGTGTGCGACCGTCTTGCCGAGGCCACATCGGAGTATCTGCACCGCCGTGTACGCGTTGAGCTCTGGGCTTATGCACCCGACGAGCCACTCGACTTCGACGCCATCCGCAGCGCCCGTTACCGCGGCATCCGTCCGGCCGTGGGCTATCCATCGCTTCCCGACCAGCGTCTCATGCATACGCTCATGCGCCTGCTACGCCCCGGCGAACTCAATATCGACATCACCGAAAACGGCGCCCTCACTCCATCGTCAACCGTGGCGGCATTCTACTTTGCATCGCCCAGGGCACGCTATTTCACTGTATAAGCCGCTTTTCGGCCGTAAAAAACAAAACAGCGACAGCAAATAAAAAATTTATTTGTCTACATCCAAAAAAATTATTACCTTTGCAGTCGCTTAGTCAATCGGGGTGTAGCACAGTTGGCAGCGCGCCACGTTCGGGACGTGGAGGTCGGAAGTTCGAGTCTTCTCACCCCGACAAATTTAAGCACAAAAAAGCCTGCAAGACACATACTTGCAGGCTTATTTTGTACTCGGCGACGCATGTCCCAAGTAAGATGTAAGCAAAGGCACCATTTGTTACGCTCAAAAACGAAAATTATTGTCAGGAAATTTGAAAAAAGGAAATTTTACCGTACCTTTGCAGCATAAACACAAGCACTCGCAAAACAAATGAAAACCTCAACACCCAACAGCACTTCAGTCATGTCGATGTCGATGATGATGGTCATGCGCAGCTACAGAAGCCGGGTGTGAGGAAAGTTCACGCATATCATTCCTAAACAGTATATCCGGCTTCCTGAACTCAGGATTGCCGGTTTTTTATTTTCAAAGATGCACTTTTTCACAACCGATACACCGTTTGCGCTCGAACTGGGAGATAGCCTACCGCAACTGACTATCGCCTACCATACCTACGGTACATTGTCGCCCGAACGCGACAATGTGATATGGGTATGCCATGCCCTTACGGCCAATAGCGATGTGGCCGACTGGTGGCCCCATACAGTCGAAAAGGGGGCGTTTCTCGATCCGGAACGTTATTTCGTGGTGTGCGCCAACATACTGGGGTCGCACTACGGCACCACCGGACCGCTCACGCCCGATCCTGTGAGTGGCGAAGCTCTCTATGGCGATTTTCCGGCAATAACGATAGGCGACATGGCGCGTGCGCACTCGCTGCTAGCCGACGCTCTCGGCATCAAGCGCATCCACAAGCTCGTGGGCAGCTCTGTAGGCGGATTTCAGGCCATGGAATGGGCCGCGCAAGAGCCGGCACGCTTTGAAAATCTTGTGCTGATAGCCACCGCCGCCAAAGCCTCGCCATGGGCAATTGCTGTAGACGAGACTCAGCGCATGGCCATAAAATCGGATGCCACATATGGCGAAAAACGCCCCGATGCGGCTGCCGCCGGACTTGCCGCCGCACGAGCCATAGGCATGCTCACCTACCGCGGACCCGAGGGCTACAACCGCACCCAGCAAGACCCGCCCGAAGGTGCTGCGCAGCACCGTGCTGTGACATATCAGCAGCACCAGGGCAACAAACTGTGCCGGCGCTACAATGCCTACAGCTACGTAACAATTCTCGACGCCTTCGACACCCACGACATAGGACGAGGACGCGGAGGTCTCCAGGCCGTGTTCAACACACTCACCATGCCGGTGACCGTTGTGGGCATCACCACCGATATAATATTCACACCGGCCGAAATGCGACTGCTCGCATCAAGGCTCCCGAATGCAAAATACTACGAAATAGACTCGCCTATGGGCCACGACGGCTTTCTGGTAGAGCACGTTCAACTAAATAGGATTCTTACACAACAATGAGCAAACAGTCTATCAAAATAGGTCTTTTCGGCTTCGGTACCGTAGGTCAGGGCGTTTATACAGTGCTCGGCCAGACCAAAAACGCACATGCCGAAATACGCCGCATATGCGTGCGCGACATAAACAAGCCTCGCGAAACAGTAGTACCCCACGAACTTCTCACCGCTGATGCCGATGATATATTCAACGACCCCGACATCAATCTTATAGTAGAACTTGTAGACAATGCCCGGGCCTCCTACGACATCGTCACACGGGCGCTGCGCATGGGCATACCAGTTGTTTCGGGCAACAAGGCAATGATAGCACGTCATCTGCCGGAGCTAATAGAGCTGCAGCAGAAATACGACACCGCCCTGCTCTACGATGCCTCGTCGTGCGGTTCGATTCCGGTTATCCGCAATCTCGAAGAGTACTACGACAACGACTTGCTGCTCGAAGTGAAAGGCATACTCAACGGCTCGACCAACTACATACTCTCGCGCGTGTTCGACCACGGAGAGAATTACGACGCAGCCCTGCACCGTGCCCAGCAACTCGGATTTGCCGAGAGCGACCCGTCGTTTGACATCGACGGCTACGACGCGCTTTTCAAACTCATCATCATCACCGTGCACGCCCTCGGACGTTTTGTGCCGGCCGAGAAGGTGTTCACCGTCGGCATATCAAACATCCACGAGGCCGACATACAGTATGCACGCGAGAAAGGCTCCAAAATAAAACTTGTGGCCCAGGTTGCAAAAGTAGACGACAGCCACTTCACCATGTTCGTAATGCCCGAACTTGTCGACAAGTCGAAATACATCTACAGCGTCGACGACGAATACAACGGCGTGGTAATCCGCGGCGAGTACTACGACCGTCAGTTTATGTTCGGCAAAGGCGCCGGCGGCTATCCCACAGCCTCGTCGATACTGAGTGATATCATGGCGCGCCTTCACGACTACCGCTACGAATACAAGAAAATGGCCTATGTCGACCGTCCGGAGTACACCACCGACATTGAAGTGCGTGTGTATATACGCTATTCGACCACCGACGTGCCCGGCCGGCTCAATTTCTCACACATCCACGAGTTGCACCTCACCGAGCAGAGCAACTGCATAATCGGCGACATACCACTCAGCCGCCTCATGGAGCAACGCGACATCTTCGACAACGACGATGTGTTCATTGCTCACATACCAACCTTCTATATCGACCGCGACAACTGATTTCACGGCATGAAAAAAATTTACTAAACGCTCCGAACCAAAGCCGGTTCGGAGCGTTTTAATCATATAGAATTTATCGCATTATGAAAAAATCAAGTGTCTTCTTTCTTGCCGTGTGCCTGTCCGCCGGAATGACGGCGGCGGCACGTAACGGCAGTCTCACCGAACTTGCCGACGCGCTCGCCGGCACCGGGGCCTACTCGGGTAAATGCAGCTACGAAGTGTTGCTGGCCTCGCTCTCCGAGCCAGTGACCTACAGCGTGAAGCTGCAAAGCACCCCGGCTCCGTCCGACACGCTCTCGCCATGCGATTACCTCATAAAGTGGACACTACCCACCCCGTCGGGCGAGACGAGCGGCTTCTCGGCCTACTTCGACGGCTCGCACTTCCGCTTCCGCGACAAACGCCTGCAGGAATATCATGCCTCCGACGATGCCACATCGTTCGCTCCCGGCGGCAACCTGAGCAGAGGCGTGCATCGGCAGGTGCAGTTCGCCGACCTCCTGCCTCAGTTCCTTGCCCATAAATTGCGCGACATGGCCGCCGACAGCACCTACATATACAAAGTTACATGCGACACCGTGTACAACGGCACCCCGGCCACAGTGCTGCGTGGCGTGCGCCGCATTGCCGGATACGACTGTATGGAGTATACATATGTTTTCGACAATGCTACGCTGCATCCGCTTCATTACGACCTCGAGACCAATCCCGGTCAGATAGGCGAGCAGTCGATTGCCGTGAACTACAGCCCGTGCGAACCGATATTGGCCAAGATTGATTTGCAATCGCTGATAAAACTCGAAAGCAAGGCCTTTGAGAAATATCGAGAGAACACCTTCTCGCTCGACAACCTTCCGGGACGTCCGATGCCTCAGATTATGGCGCCGACATTAACCGGCGAACGCTACTACCACGCCTCAGGCGCACCCTTCTCCGCACCCACAATCATTGCTTTTGTAGAAGCCGGAGTAGGCTCCACACCAGATATAATCAAAGACATCCGCAAGGCCGAAGTGCTCAGCTCTACCCTTTTCAATGTGGTATGGGCTTTCCTCGACCACAAAGCCGATGAAGTGGAAGAAATAACAGGCCCTCAGACTGCTGAAGAAACTATTCTGCTCCATGCAGGGGGCGCCGCCCGCGATGCCGGTGTAGGAAGCACCACGCCCGTGATAATTTTTGTAAACAGCGACGGAACTGTCAACGATATTATACGCGGATACAACCGCGAGCTCAGCTCGATTGTTTTACAAAAGGTGACACTCTGCAAATAGTGTCTCAGCACAAAAACATCTCCAACAACAGACTTATGGAAACAATTTACTTTCAAGGCACCCCATGCCACACATACGGCAACATTCCCGCTGTAGGAAGCGAGGCTCCCGGCTTTCAGCTGGTAGACAAAGACCTAAAAGACCTGCGCAGCACCGACTATAAAGGCAAGCGCATAGTGCTCAATATTTTTCCGAGCCTCGACACACCTGTCTGCGCCATGAGCGTGCGCCGCTTCAACAAAGAGGCCTCCGCACTCGACAACGTGGCTGTTGTGTGCGTGTCGATGGACTTACCCTTCGCCCAGGCCCGTTTCTGCGCCGCCAACAACATTGAAAATGTGTCTGTGGCATCTGCATTCCGCGCGCCCAAATTTACCGAAGACTTCGGCCTGCAGATGATTGACGGCCCCCTCGCAGGCCTACTTGCCAGAGCGGTTATCGTAATTGACGAGAATGGCAAAGTGGTCTTCTCCGACCTCGTCAATGAAATCACGCACGAGCCCGACTATGAGGGCGCTATCAGCGTGCTCCGATAAGCGTACGCTACTCCGACATAAATCATTGTGAAGGAACTGCGCCGCAACCGGTTATTTCCGGCTGCGGCGCAGTTCTCATTAAGAAAATGAATCAGTTATAAGGACCAATTACTTACCTATATATCGCGCTGTGCGCGTGCACTGAATATCTTCACTTGATTTGCCGAACATAAAATCGAAGTCGCCGGGTTCGGTGACATATTTCATGTCGCGGTTCCAGAGACCGAGCTCCGACGGAGCTATGGTGAACGACACACGACGGCTTTCGCCGGGCTCAAGGGCTATTTTGCTGAAGGCCTTAAGCGCTTTCACGGGTGTAGTTACCGAGCTTATCTTGTCGTTCACGTAGAGCTGCACCACTTCCTTGCCGGCACGCTTGCCGGTGTTTTTCACATTTACAGACACTGTTATGCCTTCGCTGCCGAAGGTGTCGGCCGATGTCTGCATGTCGCTGTACTCAAAGTTTGTGTACGACAAACCGTGACCGAAGGGGAAAACGGGGTCGGGCGACGAGAACACATAGTCGCGACCGGGTTTCTCGGGACTTCCGGGCTCGCGGTTGATGCCCTTGGCCGAGGGTTTGTGGTCGTATGCCACGGGGATATGTCCGACCGACTGAGGGAATGTGGCGTTGAGGCGTCCCGACGGGTTCACTTTTCCGAAGAGAATATCGGCAACGGCATTGCCGCCTTGTTCGCCAGGATACCATGCCTCGAGAATTGCATCCATGTTGTCTTTTTCCCAACCGATACTCCAGGGGCGTCCGTGCACAAGCACAAGCACTATAGGCTTGCCGGTGGCTTTGAGCGCCTCGAGCAGACGGCGCTGCACGCCAATGGGGTTGATGTCGGTGATGTCGTAGCCCTCGCCGGTAGTGAATGGATCGTCCGACTCCATTTCTCCGGGACCGCGACCCCAGCCGAGACCCGAGAGAATAACACTCGTCTCGCCGAGCACAGCCACTACCACATCGCTTTTTTCGGCAGCTTCTACGGCCTCGGCGATTCCGCCGGTGTCGAGCGACGAGATGCCACAGCCTTTGGCATAGTTCACCTTCACTTTATCGCCGACAAGGTCTGTGATTCCCTGAAGGACGGTCACGCCCGATTTATTGTCGCGTGTATATGTATAGTCGCCATACTGCACCTGGTCTGCGTTGGGGCCGACAACGGCTATGCTCTTTATAGCAGCCGGATCGAGGGGCAGAATGCCGTTGTTGTTTTGCAGAAGAATAATCGATTCGTCGGCGATAGCCTTTGCAAGCGCTACGTGCTCGGGGATATGTATGTTTTTCTTAATATTTTTTGCGTCGGCATATTTCTTGTCGAAAACGCCGCTGCGGAATTTCGCTTTGAGAATACGTCGCAAGGCATTGTCGACATCGGCCTCCGAAAGACGACCCTCTTTGACAAGCTCTACAATGTGGGGGAAAATGTCGGGACGGGCGGCTTCGAGGTCGACACCGGCTGTGAAAGCCTGATATGCAGCCTCCTTCTTGTCGACTGCCGTATTATGGAAATGTGTAAGATGCGACACACCTCCGTAGTCGGAGAAAACATAGCCTTCGAAGCCCCATTCGTCGCGGAGAATGTCGGTGAGCAGATGACGGTTGGCATGAGCCGGAATTCCATCGGTATCGTTGTACGAGGGCATGATTGAGTATACATTGGCTTCTTTCACCACTTTTTCGAAAGGATAAAGATGCAGTGTGCGCAGTTCGCGCTCGCCCAGCGATGCCGGAGCGAGATTTATACCGGCGGCAGGCACGCTGTAGCCGGCAAAGTGCTTGGCCGTACACATTAGTTTGCCGTCGGGAATATGTGTGCGGGTCTGCTCGGGAGCGCCCTGCATGCCGATTACAAAAGCCTTGCCGATTTCGGCCACAAGTAGCGGGTCTTCGGCGTAACACTCCTCATTGCGGCCGTAGCGTGGGTCGCGGATAAGGTCGAAAAGAGGCGAAAGAGCCTGGTCTACACCGACCGACGAAGCCTCGCGTGCAATCTGCGATGCCATTTCTTCTATGAGGCCGGGATTCCATGTGCTGCCTTGCGCTATTGCCTGCGGATAGATAGTTGCGCCGTAGGCGAGCAGGCCGTGCAGACACTCCGCAATCTGAATTGGCGGAATGCCGAGCCGGGTATTTTCCTTTGCATGTTTTTTTGCTGCTTTCGACTGTGTGGCAATGAGTTCAAGCCCGTCGAAAGGGCTGTCGCATACGCCAAATGACTCGCTCATGTGCGGAACGGCACCGAGGCCGTGCATGGTGAACTGCTGCACCTTCTCTTCGAGTGTCATGCGCGACAGAAGGTCTTCCACTCGCGCGTCGACCGGCGCGGTTGCTTTCTTATATGTCTGTGCCGATGCACAAAACAGAAGTGAGATTGCCAACAAGGAGATTATCGTTCTTCTCATAGTGTTAATACAATGTATTTCGGGTAATATTCTGCGGCAAAGTTAAGTATTAAGCGCCTAAAATACAATTTCAAAGAATAAAAGAACTGCTTGCAAATATTATTATTCCACACAAAACAAAGACATTTGCTTTATTTATACCACACTCTTAATCAATAACACTTAAAGATATCAAAAACAAATCATTTCATCGCAACTACGGCAAGGATAGTGTCAAAATGCGATTAACTTTATTTAACAAACAGACTTATTGTATTTTATACAATTACCATGTCTGTAACAAGCACTGAATCTCAGCTTATTGTAAGCCGTACACTAATGGAGTTATTGTTACTGTATGAGATACAATATCTAAAACACACGCAAGTAATGTTTTATAACACCCCCAATAATTTGACTGCATCGCCGACAAGCATTAATTTTGCATTTGTAAAACTGTATAATCACATCATACCGGTCATGTCAACACAAACTATCCACGACTTACCGCTGGCAAACAATCACATTTCGGTAGACTGCGTAGTGCTGGGCTACGACGGCTTACATCTCAATGTGTTGCTTGTGAGCCGGCACAGCGAAGGCGAGGAATTCAACGACATGAAGCTGCCCGGAAACCTCATCTTTCAGGACGAAGACCTCGACCAGGCCGCAACAAGAGTCCTCTACGAGCTTACGGGCTTGAAAAACACCAGCCTCACGCAATTCAAAGCCTACGGTTCAAAAGACCGCACACGCGACCCGCGAGACGTAATATGGCTTGAGCGCGCGCAACGCATACGCGTCGAACGCATTGTCACAATCGCCTACATTGCCTTTGTAAAAATAGGGCCGGCGACCACGGCATGTCTCGACGGACACAACGCCAAATGGGTGCGGATAGACGAAGTGGGCACCCTCGCTTTCGACCATAACATCATATTGCGCGACTCCCTGCTGCAGATGCAGTCGATGCTCACGGCAAATCAGGCGCTGCTCTACGACCTGCTTCCGCGGAAATTTACTATGGCGCAACTCAGAACGGTGTTCGAAGTCGTTTACGGTCGTGCCTACGACGTGCGCAATTTCCACAAAAAGGCCTCCACCACACCCTATATTGTAGCCCTTGACGAATACGAGCAAGGAGTTGCTCACCGCGCAGCACGCTTTTACCGCTTCGACCGAAAAATCTACAACCGCCGCCGCTGACCGACAAAGACACGGCCCGACCACCTGTCGTCGACAGGCAATATGGGAGAGCTCGTGCATTATATCGTTGCCTGTGAAAATTCTCCCGGTCTCACTATAGCGATGCTACTCACCCGGATTACAACGCACCCGGACGACACCGATAAAAAGGCTCTTTGCCACGTGAAAAAAAATTAGTAATTTTGCGGAGTTTATATAAACCGATATCAAAGAAATGGCAATCACAGAACGTGAAGTACGCGTGCGTTTCGCTCCGTCGCCCACAGGTCCGCTCCACATCGGCGGCGTCCGCACTGCTCTCTATAACTATCTCTTTGCTCGCCAGAACGGCGGCAAAATGATTCTCCGCATTGAAGACACCGACTCACACCGATTTGTGCCCGGCGCCGAAGACTATATCAACGAGGCGCTTGCGTGGCTCGGTATAGGCATTGACGAAGGTGTGCGCGAAGGAGGCCCCTACGGTCCCTACAAGCAGAGCGAGCGACGCGACATATATCGCCAGCACGTAAAAATACTTCTTGACGCCGGCAAGGCTTACATTGCTTTCGACACTCCCGAAGAACTTGAGGCAAAGCGCAACGAGATTCCCAACTTCCAGTACGATGCCTCAACACGTATGCAGATGCGCAACTCGCTCACACTGTCGGCCGACGAAGTGCAAAGCCTCATCGACAGCGGCGAGCAGTATGTGGTGCGTTTCCTCATCGAGCCCGGACGCGATGTTGCCGTCAACGACCTCATTCGCGGCCGCGTAACCATAAAAAGTGATATCCTCGACGATAAAGTGCTATACAAGAGTGCCGACGACCTGCCCACATATCACCTTGCAAATATCGTCGACGACCACCTGATGAAAATCTCGCACGTAATCCGCGGCGAAGAATGGCTGCCCTCGGCACCACTCCACGTGCTTCTCTACGAAGCTTTCGGTTGGGCCGACACAGCTCCGGCATTCGTGCATCTGCCCCTGCTGCTCAAACCCGACGGCAAAGGCAAGCTCAGCAAACGCGACGGCGACCGTCTCGGATTCCCTGTTTTCCCCCTCGAATGGCACGACCCCAAGAGCGGCGAAACATCGAGCGGATACCGCGAAAGCGGATATCTGCCGCAGGCCGTGGTAAACTTCCTCGCCCTGCTGGGATGGAATCCCGGCGACGACACCGAAGTTATGAGCATGGACGAACTCATAAGCCGTTTCTCACTCGACCACTGCTCGAAATCGGGCGCTAAATTTGCCTTCGAAAAGGGCAAATGGTTCAACCACGAATACCTCCAGGCTATTCCCGACGCAGAGCTCGCCAAACTTTTCAAACCTGTGCTCAGCGCCCACGGAGTGAACTTTGCCGACTTCTCCGACGAATATATTGCCAAAGCTACCGGTCTTGTAAAGAGCCGCATAAACTTCGTAAACGACTTGTGGGACAACGCAAAGTTCTTCTTTGTCGCCCCCACCGAATATGAAGCGAAATCTGTCAAAAAACGCTGGAGTGCCGAAATGCCCGCTATAATGACAGCGCTTGCCGGCCTTCTCGAGTCGCAGTCCGACTTTACCGGCACAGTAATCGAACCCGTGGTGATGCAATGGATTGCCGACAACGGCTACCACCTTGGCAACGTCATGAATGCCTTCCGCCTCACAGTAGTAGGCGAATGTAAGGGGCCGCATATGTTCGATATAACCGACGTTCTCGGCAAGACAGAAACACTCGAGCGTATACGCACCGGAGTTGAACGAATCCGCCCCGTAGAATGAACCCACTCTACAACGCTGCCATAAAGCTTTATGCCGGCGCTGTGCGTGTTGCTTCGCTCAGTTCTGTCAAAGCCAGAACCATGCTCAAAGGCCAGTCCGAGACCCTGCAACGGCTGGCCGACTTCCGTCGCGACTATGCTCCCGACGGCTTCGATGTGTGGTTTCATGCGGCCTCGCTCGGCGAATTCGAGCAGGCACGACCGCTTATCGACAGACTCAAAGCCGAGAACCCCGACACAAAAATTCTTGTGTCGTTTTTCTCGCCTTCGGGCTATACGGTGCGCTGCAACTATCCAGGCGTAGCCGTTGTATATCTGCCGTTTGACTCGCCGTCGGCCGTAAAATCATTTCTCGACCTTGCGAAACCTCGCAAGGCTATATTCGTAAAATATGAATTCTGGGGAAATTTCCTCAACGAGTTGAAACGCCGCGGCACCGACACATATATCATATCGGCAATTTTCAGGCCTGGACAGCTCTTCTTCCGTAAGACCGGCGGCTCCCTTTTCCGCTCACTGCTCGATAAATTCGACCACCTGTACGTGCAGGACGAGCGTTCGCGCCTCCTCCTTGAAGGCATAGGCATCAAAAATGTGACAGTGGCCGGCGACACTCGCTTCGACCGCGTCACCGAAATTCGTGCCAACGCACGCGAGCTCCCCGAAATCGACTGTTTCATGGCTTCGCGACCGCAGACCTTTACTCTTGTGGCCGGCAGCAGCTGGCCCAAAGACGAAGAAGTGTATTTCGGATGGCTGAAAGCTCATGGAGAAGTGCGCGCCCTTATCGCTCCGCACGAATTCGACACCAACCGGCTTTGCATCCTGCGTAAAAGCCTCGGGAACAAAGAGTCGATGCTTCTGAGCGACTTCAAGCGCGTGTACGCCGACTCGCCCGAGCGCGCCAAGGAGCACGCCAAGTCGCTGCGTTATCTTATCATCGATTGTTTCGGCCTGCTGAGCAGTCTCTACCGTTACGCCGACGCAGCCTACGTAGGGGGCGGATTCGGGGTGAGCATCCACAATATCAACGAGGCTGCCGTATACGGCATTCCTGTGGTATTCGGCCCACGTCATAAAAAATTCAACGAAGCAACGGACCTCATAGAGTGTGGAGCCGCCTTCTGCGCGCACTCAAAGGACGAGACATCACAGATTCTCGATAAGCTACTCACGGATAGCGACTTCCGCAAAAACGCCGGAACTGCCGCCGACAAATACATACGCTCCAATATCGGAGCTTCGGATATAATACTGAAAGACTTATTCAACATAAAACAAAAACACACTCCCCTCAATGATTAAAGTGGGCATATACGGCTCGGCCGAAGTCGCCGACCCTGTGCGCAAACAGCTTCTGCGCCTTTTACTTCGCCACCCCGATGTCGAACTGTGCGCCGTCGCCTCTCCTGTCGGTAACACCGCACCTTTGGCCGAACTCTACCCGGTATACGCAGGCGAGACCGAACTTACTCTTGAGCGTGTGCTTGACCTCGGCTCGGTAGAAATGCTCTTTGTGATTGACGAGGCTAATCTCACGCAGGAGATTCTCGACAAATATCACAACGACCCCGACTTCAAGCTCATAGTGCTCGGAAATGCCGACAAAATGCGCGCTAAGCGGCCCGAAGACTTTGTGTACGGTCTGCCCGAATATTACCGTAAAGCCCTTGTACGCGGCGCACGGGCTGCCTACGGACCTCGCGCAGAGGCCATGCTAATCGAGCTTGCCTTGCTTCCGCTGGCCAAAGAAGGCATGATTTACGGCCAGGTTGTAGGAGAAATGGCCACGAACCGTCCCGACACAATGGCCGACGCGTGCGAGGAAGCCCGCGCCACACTTGCCGACGCACAGCCCGGCCTCTCATCCGACATTGCAGTCAAAGCTGTTGCTCAGGCTCCGTACGACCGCCTCGACATAGTGCTCCACCTCTCCACGCCGCTGGCAATCGAAGAAATCGAGCGTCTGTACACCGATTTCTACTCAGACCACAACTTCGTGTACCTTCTGCCTGCTCGCACCCACATCAACGAAGACATGCGAGGCAGCAACAAATGCCTGTTGCAGCTCTCGAAACAAGGCGACACACTCACGGTGAAAGGAACGCTCGACGCTCTTACGAAAGGCTGCACAGGCAACGCCGTGCACCTGATGGACCTTTTGTTCGGTCTATACGAGCGCACGGGTCTTTCAATCTGATTGCCGTTCAAAAACTATATTGAAGCATTGCTTCGATACGGTTGGCCTTGCCCGAGACTCCGCTTAGATTCTTGCGCGTGCCATGCACATATTCCATGCCGAAACGCAGGTCGCCCCACACGTTATAGAATATATTGGCGGCTATATACTGCGAATATCGTTCGGTATCGGCATCCATACCCTTGCTGTTATAGAGTTGGGCACGGCTGTAGCTGCCCGAAACAAACAAATCTTTTGTGAAAGTATACTGCAGGCCTGCGGTGAAGCCTGCCATGCCTGGAGCCTTAAGCTTTCCGGGCTCGCCGAAATCGGGAATCAGATCGAGGCCTTCGCCATCAAAGTCGTTGATATAGTGACCGATGCCCTTGCCGTAGGTATAGTGGCCAAACAAACTGAAACCGGCACCCAACTGCGCGACAGTGCTGAACTGCACGCCCCAACCGGTGGTAAAATGATTTTTAGAGGCAACCATGTCGCGATAGCTCAGCTGACGCAACAGCCCCGACACACGCACATGGCTTGCGCCTTTGTCCCACGAATACTGAACATATGCCGGAATGTCGGGACAACGCTGCGAGATAGCCTCGGCTCCGCTGCCTGCGGTGTAGCTTGCCGACGGAAGTTCGGCCGAAACAGCATAATTAAAACCGCTATACGAGGGCGACACATACTGCACCAGCATCTGTTTTGCCGTCACCTGTCCCGAAGGACCCTGGTCGTCGACTGTCGGAGCCATTGCCGGAGCATCGGAGAAGGTGCTTCGGGCAAGACCGGCCGTAACATGTCCTACCGTTACGTAAGCCTGCTTCATTTTGAGACCATAACCGCCGTTGTCGCCGGTGAAATTTGTCTGCACGTATACGATAACACGACCGAAGCGTGTAGGGCTTGTGACCAATTTCAGGAAAATAGTAGAGTGGTTGGCCGTGGCGCCGAAACGGTTGCGCTGAGCCGGATTGAGAGGAACGGGGATTTCATTCGTCACAAACTCGTTGTTGTTTATGGCTCCCATAAAATCATACATACCCATAGCCTTCACATAGCCGCCGATACCAAGGGCGACGGCACCTTTTTTATCAAGGAAAAGGAACCTCGGAGCCGCAGGGTCTTCGAAGGCGAGATTGAGACGCGAGTACAATTCGGCTATATTATGAAGCTGCGCCGGATGCGAGGCATCGCCCGTAAGAATCAGGGCACGCGATGGAATAGAGTCGAGAGGCTGTGTATATTGAGCCAAAACCGAGGCGGCGCTGAGCCCCAGAGCACCAAAAAACAGGAATACTTTTTTCATAAAAATAGAAATTATATGATTTTATAACATCTCCCATGGCCTAATGTTTATCTGTTAACATTTTCACGTTCATCTGTTTTCAAAACTGATGTGGCCGGGTGTCGAAATTTTTCGTAATTTTGCAAGATATAATATAATCATATGAAATTCACACTCCAGCATACATGTAACGACTGTGCAGCCCGTGCCGGCCTTATCAGCACCGACCATGGCGACATAGCCACTCCTATTTTCATGCCCGTGGGTACCGTGGGCTCGGTCAAAGGAGTGCACATGCATGAGTTGCGCGACGATATAAAGGCACAGATAATTCTGGGCAACACATACCATCTCTATCTCCGTCCGGGCATGGATGTAATCCATCAGGCCGGCGGCCTCCACAAATTCAACGGCTGGGAGCGGCCGATTCTCACCGATTCGGGTGGTTTTCAAGTGTTCTCGCTCAGCGACAACCGCAAGCTCACCGAGGAGGGTGCCCATTTCCGCAGCCATATCGACGGCTCGAGACACCTCTTCACGCCCGAAAATGTGGTCGACATACAACGCATCATTGGCTCCGACATAATGATGGCTCTCGACGAATGCGCCCCCGGTACCTCCGACCGCGCCTACACACGCCGGAGCCTCGACCTCACCAAGCGTTGGCTCGAACGGGGCTGGAAACACTACAAAGACACCGAGCCTCTATACGGGCACTATCAATCGTATTTCCCCATAGTGCAGGGATGCACATATCCCGACATGCGCCGTGAGGCGGCGGAGCACGTTGTGGGGCTCGGAGCCGACGGCTACGCTATCGGCGGCCTTGCCGTGGGCGAGCCTGCCGAGACAATGTACGAAATGATAGAAGTTGTAAACGACATTCTCCCCACCGACCGCCCGCGCTATCTAATGGGCGTAGGCACGCCCGTAAACATACTCGAAGCCATCGACCGTGGCGTAGACATGATGGACTGCGTAATGCCCACGCGCAACGGCCGCAACGGCATGCTCTTCACGCCCGAAGGCACAATGAATATGCGCAACGCCAAATGGGCCAACGACTTCTCGCCGCTGTGGCCCGACGGCCCCTCGTTTGTCGACCGCGTGTACACCAAAGCCTACGTAAGACATCTCTTCATAGCGCAGGAACTGCTGGCCATGCAGATAGCCTCAATCCACAACCTCGCTTTCTACCTATGGCTCGTAGGCGAAGCCCGCAAGCACATACAGGCCGGCGATTTCCACGACTGGAAGACCGAAATGGTGGCAAAACTGAACCGACGGCTCTGAACCGGCGCCGCTCCCCACAAAAACGTAAACTACGATGTTCAAAATTCTCGACCGATACATCATACGCAAATTTCTCGGCACATATGTGTTCTCCATAGTGCTGCTGCTTGCCATTGTAGTGATGTTCGATGTCAACGAGAAGCTCGACTCCTTCATCAAGGCACCGCTGAAGGCCACAATATTCGATTATTTTCTCAACTTTCTGCCCTACTTCGCCAACCAGTTCTCGCCACTGTTCACCTTTATCGCCGTAATTTTCTTCACGTCGAAGCTTGCCGGCAACAGCGAAATCATAGCCATGCTCTCCACGGGCATGAGTTTCAAGCGTCTGCTGCGGCCCTATCTGATGTCGGCGGCGATTATTGCGGCCCTCACATTCGTTTTGAGCGCATATGTGATACCACCTGCCAACGTGAAGCGTATCAACTACCAGAACACCTACGTGAAAAACAAGCGCGTGGACTACGGCCAGAATATTATGCTCATGGTGTCGCCGGGACAGATTGCATACATGAACCGCTACGATAACCTGTCGAAAACCGGCTACCGCTTCTCGCTCGACCAGTTCGACGAAAACAAGAAACTCACCTCGCGCCTCACGGCATCGTCGATTAAATGGGACACACTCTATCAGTGGACGGTATACGATTACGTGGTACGCGATTTCCGCGATAACCGCGAGTTTATCGACAAAGGCACGCGACGCGACACGAGCCTCGCATTCGAGCCCCGCGACTTCCTTATCAGCTCCAACGACCAGGAGCAGATGACTTCGCCGGCTCTCGACGAATACATACGCCGGCAGAAGCAGCGCGGCGTGGGCAACATACAGATGTTCGAAGTGGAGCGCGAACGGCGCTATGCCATGACAGCGGCGGCCTTCATTCTCACAATCATAGGCATGACTCTCTCGGTAAAGAAGCAAAAAGGCGGCATGGGCCTCAACATAGGCATAGGCCTCGTGCTCAGTTTCAGCTATATACTGTTCATGACCATAACCCAGACATTTGCAATATCGGGGCTGACGTCGCCCTTCGTGGCCATGTGGATTCCCAATCTAATATACTCTGTCATAGCCGTCGTGCTTTACCGGCGTGCAGCTAAGCGCTAAGAAATTATGTATCGGATCATTGAAAAAACACATTTTTCGGAGCATGTAGTAAAGCTCCTTGTCGAGGCTCCCGAAGTGGCACGTGCACGAAAGCCCGGACACTTTGTCATCGTACGCTGCGGCGAACACGGCGAGCGCATACCGCTCACCATTGCCGATGCCGATGTAAAAGCCGGAACAATCACTCTGGTAATTCAAGCCGTTGGCGATTCGACACGCAAGATTTGCGCCCTCGAAGCCGGCGACAGCCTGCACGATGTAGTAGGTCCTCTCGGCCGTCCCACGGCCATACAGCGCCACGAGGGCACCGTTCTCTGTTGTGGCGGCGGAGTGGGAGTGGCTCCCCTGCTCCCTATCATAAAGGCCTTTAAAGAGGCCGGCAACCGAGTGGTGAGTGTATTGGCAGCACGAAACAAAGACCTGATAATCCTCGAAAAGGAAGTGGCCGCATACAGCGACGAGGTGATAATAATGACCGACGACGGCTCGGCCGGCCGCAAAGGTCTCGTTACAGCCGGTGCTGAGGAGGTGATTCTGCGCGAGAACGTTTCGGAGTGTGTTGCAATCGGTCCGGCAATCATGATGAAATTTGTGGCATTGCTCACACAAAAATATAATGTGCCCACAATCTGCTCGCTCAACACCATCATGGTCGACGGCACAGGTATGTGCGGCGCTTGCCGCGTAACTGTGGGCGGCAAGCAGCGTTTTGTATGCGTCGACGGCCCCGAGTTCGATGCCCACCAGGTAGATTTCGACGAAATGATGAGCCGAATGAGGGCTTACGACTCCGTCCGCAACACAAAAGCATCTAAATAACAATCAGCATACTCCGATTTCACAATATATATTCGCACCTTGATTATGAGTGAAGCTATAAAGAACAGCGGCCGCGACGCCCAATGGCGCATTGACCTGCGCAACGCCATGCCGGCAAAGGAACGTGCGTCGATTCCGCGAGTGACAATGCCCCAGCTTTCGCCCGACTACCGCATAACATGCAATGAAGAGGTGAACTGCGGCCTCTCGGAAGAAATGGCCGTCGTCGAGGCTACACGCTGCCTCGACTGTCCGCAGCCCACATGCGTAGAGGGTTGTCCGGTAAATATCGCCATTCCCGATTTCATCAAGAATATTCAGCGCCGCGACATTGTAGAGGCAGGAGCTGTGTTGCGCCGCACAAGCGCACTCCCGGCTGTCTGCGGCCGTGTATGTCCGCAGGAACGTCAGTGCGAGAGCCGCTGCATCTACAATAAGATGAAAAAACAGCCTGTGGCCATTGGCTATCTCGAACGCTTTGCTGCCGACACATGCCGTGAGATAGAAAGCACATCGGGGCAAAAGCCTGCCGAACGCAAGTCGAACGGCATACGCGTGGCCGTGGCAGGGTCGGGACCGGCAGGACTGTCGTTCGCAGGCTCTATGGCTCGCAAAGGCTTCGAGGTCGACGTGTATGAGGCGCTGCACGAAATCGGCGGCGTGCTCAAATATGGCATTCCGGAGTTTCGCCTCCCCAACAGCGTTGTCGACGCCGAACTCGACACCCTCGCCTCCCTCGGCGTGCGCTTCCACTCCAACACTGTGATAGGAAAGACTCTGGGCTACGACGACTTGCTCAACATGGGCTTCAAAGGTATATTCGTGGCATCGGGCGCAGGTCTGCCGAGATTCATGGATATTCCGGGAGAAAACCTCTCGGGCGTGATGTCGTCGAACGAATATCTTACCCGTATAAACCTTATGGGTGCCGGACGGCCGGGCAGCGACACTCCCGTGCTCCACGGTGAGAATGTGGCTGTGATTGGTGGCGGCAACACCGCCATGGACTCTGTCCGCACGGCACGCCGCATGGGAGCGAAAAGAGCCATGATTGTGTATCGCCGCGGCATGGACGAAATGCCGGCTCGCGCCGAAGAAATAGAACACGCGCTCGAAGAAGGCGTCGAATTCCTCACGCTCTGCAATCCGGTGCGTTACGAAGGCGACGAACGCGGTCGCGTGCAGCGCATGTATGTGCAGCGCATGGAACTCGGCGAGCCCGACAGCTCGGGACGCCGCCGGCCGGTACCGATTGAAGGCACCGTCGACACTATTGACGTTGACCAGGTGATAGTGAGTGTAGGAGTGTCGCCCAACCCGCTTATTCCCGACAATATTCCGGGCCTCGAAGTAACGTCGCGCGGCACAATCGCCGTCGACGAGGAACACCGCTCGTCGATTGCCACCATTTTTGCCGGTGGCGATATCGTCCGCGGCGGGGCAACTGTAATTCTCGCCATGGGCGACGGACGTAAGGCCGCAGAGTCAATGGCAGCCCAACTTCTTGAAAATGCATAAATTCCCCTTATTAATACTCATTATCGCGCTCGTCGGCACAGCATGCTCGAAGCGCCCTGCGGCCAACGGCAACAAAACCGTATATGCCGTAAGCATCGAGCCTCAACGCTGGCTGTTAGAGCAACTGGTCGACCCCGAAGCCGAAATTGTGACAATGCTTACTCCCGGCTCAAACCCAGAGACCTTCGAGCTTCCGCTCAGCCGCCGAGCCCTCGCCGACAACGCCGCGGCATTTTTCGCCACGGGTGCACTGCCCTTTGAAGAAGCCCTATCAAAGTCGTCGTCGGCCATGTTTGTCAACACTTCGGAGGGTATTGTGCCCATATATGGCACACACGACCATGCGCACGGACACGACCACGGCGAGTGCCCCCAAGAGCACGGACACGCCGGAGCGCCCGACCCGCACTTCTGGACATCGCTTTCGGGAGCGGCCACAATGGCCCGCAACATGACCGCCGCTCTGGCTCAAATCAGCCCAGACAGCGCCGGCATCTATTCCGCGCGGCTGTCGTCCCTTCTTGAGCGTCTCGACTCACTCAATGTTACGCTTGCCGCCGAGCTCGCCGCCGCTCCATCGCGCACATTCGCCGTGTGGCATCCGTCGTTGTCTTACTTCGCACGCGACTACGGGCTCGAGCAGCTTGCCGTAGGGCAGGAAAGCAAAGAGATGTCGGCCCGGCAGGCACGCAACATCATCGACCGCGCCAAAGCCGACAGCGTATATGTGTTTTTCTTTCAGAAAGAATTCGATGCACGCCAGGCCGAAGCCATAAACAGCGAAATCGGCTCGCGCCTCGTCACAATAGACCCGCTCGACTATAATCTCGACAAACAACTTCAGATTGTGTCCGACGCTATAGCACACCCCTGACAAATGGACAAGCCCGGACACAGCACCCATTGCCGTTGCTCGGCCTGCGACTGCACACACTGTCGCCGGCCGATGCTAATGTCGCTTTGCGACGTTTATTTCGAGCGCGAGGGGCGACGCATTCTGCACGATGTCAATCTCACCATCGACCGAGGCGACTTCATGGCAATCACCGGCCCGAACGGAGGCGGAAAGACCACTCTGTTGCGCCTGATTCTCGGGCTTCTCAAACCGGCGTCGGGGAAAATTGTATATTACGATGAGCAAGGCAATCCCTCGCCGCATCCACGCTTCGGCTATCTTCCGCAAAAAAACAGCATTGACTCTCACTTCCCTATCACAGTGCGCGAAGTGGTGGAGTCGGCACTATTGCCATACTCCGCTCTGAGCAAGGCCGAAAAATGCAAACGCGTAGACGAAGCTCTCGACAAAATAGAGATGTCGCCGCTACAAAACCGCCCGATAGGCAAACTCTCAGGCGGACAGCTGCAGCGTACACTCTTTGCCCGAGCAATAGTGAGCACTCCGCCCGTGCTCGTGCTTGACGAACCTCTGAGCTATCTCGACAAACACTTCGAGCAGCACCTCTACCGCATCATCGCCGATATGGCACCGTCGACAACGATTGTGCTCGTAAGCCACGAAATGTCGCAGATTGCAGGTATGGCAAACCGGCACGTCATTGTCGACCACACACTCCACGAATGCGTGGCCGAGCATCACTGGACCCACTCCGATTGCGAGTGAGCCCTTGCCGCAGCACTCGGCCTACATGCCCTTGTCGCGGTCGTAGTGCGGCAACTCGTCGGCAATAATCATCGAAATTTCTATCAGACCGGCGACCATTCCGTTACGACGCCACGGAGTCTGATAAATCATTTTACGCTGTCCGTGTTTGGTTATGGTGTAGGCGTTAGCCTCGCCACTTTCGAGCATATGCCGTATGATACTCATCGAGCGTTCGTTATGACAATCGAACAGACACTTTCCGATAAGATTGCCGTGTCGATGATATATTTCGATAGCACGGTCGTTCATATACAGAATTATGCCGTCGGTATCGCAAACTGTCACGGCGCAGTTTGCATCACGTGCAAAATCGGGAATCAGGTCAGAGTAATTTTCCATAATATAAGGATATCCTGGTAAAAAAGAAAGGGCAGCCGCAGCGAGCAGCATACCCTTAGATGTCATAATCAAGTCTCAAACCATCGCCTTGCGCATAAACGAGGGCGTGGACCCGAAAGAAAAGCCGCAGAGGGCTTGCAACTTATTTCTTGTTGCGAACGCCGTAACGGTTCATGAACTTGTCGACGCGACCTGCGGTATCGACGAGCTTCTGCTTGCCGGTGAAGAAGGGGTGCGACGAGCTGGTGATTTCGAGCTTTACCAGAGGATAGGTTACGCCGTCAATCTCAATGGTCTCGCGGGTTGCCACTGTGGAGCGTGTGATGAAGGTTTCGTCGTTCGACATGTCCTTGAACACTACTTCACGATAGCTTGAGGGATGAATGTCTTTTTTCATTGCTTTGTCTCTTTAATACGTATTAATCAGTTACTTAACGAATACTGGTAAGGTATTCCTTTCGTAATGGCTTGCAAAGTTACAAATTTTTTTTCATTTCGGCAAATAAACCAACAGCCTCGAATCCAATTTTCAAAAATACTCTTGGAGATTCAAAAATTCCGGTCTTTATTTGAAAACCGACAAAAATAGAACAATGACATCAAACAAATTTTGGAAATCGACTTGTGTGATTACAGGCTTGTCCTCTGTTCCAGGGTGGATATATTTATTTCTCAGAGAGATAAGATACTCGACTTTTGCACTGAATGTACTATCGCCACCTCCATATAATTGATAATAGATTGCAGATACTTTTTTCCATTGCGCGGCAGAATCTAATAATCCTTTATCTTTGCCCCCTTCAATCAATCTGCATTTTTCGTGTGTATCCTCTGTGAAAAAGAACTCGTATCGTCCGTTATTCCACGACTGTCGGATTAGTGAAGATGTCGCTATCTCGAATACTTGCTCAAGGCTTATGTATGCGAATGCATAATCTGCATTCGTTTTAGCTTTTAGTATCAGGGAAAGAGCGATTTTAAGTTGATTATATATATTATCGGAGCACTCGCTGTCGGCAGGGAGGGTCAACTGCGCCACTCCTGCTACAATATCCTGCAAATATGAATTCTCGAGACAAGCCTCTATTGTTTCAATCAATGCGTTGGCATTTTGCTCGGAATATGTCACAGGAAAATGATATTCCGGCGATTCCTTCATGTAATACCCGTTTGCACCGGCATCTAAAAGTGCTTTCAGATTCCATGACTTGTTTGTCGCCGTGAGCATTATCACCTGAATACCACGGTTGACTTTCTTTATGCCACGGAGTATTCGCATACCGGAGAAATCCTCGGGATTCAAAACACTTTCTTCGGAGACTCCGGCCATTCTCAAATCAAGAAATATCAAATCATATTTACGAGACTTGATATTATTTCGTATTTCGGAATTAATATCGTCATATGATTGTATCGGAGTGTTCCATACATCATATTCGGCATCAGGCATTAAAACTGACAGAACTTTAAGCCAGCCTTTATCCGCCTCGTCGTCTATCAGCAGAAACTTCACACCTTTGCTTTCAATCTCTTTCGACTCAATTCGCTCTTGTGACTTACAATTTATAATGCCGCGAACTTCATCGGCATTGAGCGATGCCAGGTTGCAATATCTGAAATACAGAGATGAAGAGGTTTTAAGCGGAATAATATCAGATTTACGGTCAGGACAGACAACACTACCCAGTCTTTCCGCACCCCATTCGTTGGCAATTGAATGCCGCCCTTCAATCTTCTGCTGCGGCTCAATCTTGATGAGATTCAGAAAACCCTCTACATATTCACCCGGGCTTAATGGAGCACTATTCCTTATCACTTCACATACGACTTCGCTCTGTACCAAAGATACTTTCCTGGTCATCAGAATCATACTCTTCACCCCATAGTCCCTGAAAGCCTCAATACTCAAATCCGACACAATGATTATAGAACTCAGGGATGTATGTAGACATTCACGAAGCATCAGCCTGATTTGCAGGGCCAAATCCAAAGGAAGCTCAATATTTTCCGTATAGAGGGAGTCCGCATCAATAACAACACAGTCAATATCTTTGGGCAATTCCCGCACGAAATTGGAGATATCGCTATTCTTTCCCACAGAAAAATTGGGAACGGACAAAACATCGGTCTCTCCCAAGTCCTTAATCCACCACTTCTCAGGCTTATTTCCAAGTATAAGTGTTTTTTCCATTAAGAGAAATTGAATTTATAATGTTATTGATGTTGGACTGAAATTCCCTGACCGAAACCTCATTGTCTTCTATATAGTCAAGCAAATCCTCATATGTGATTCCCAAAGCCGGCTGCGAAAGCTCGATTATTTTTTCCATATAGTGGATTTCACCTGATTTCGCCGGCTTTATATCGGCTATCGTCAGAATATCGGCAGGACGTTTGGAATCAAACTTTTGGAACAGAGCCTTCACATACTTTGTAACGAGTACCTTCCTATAGTTTTTTCCATAGGCCAGAATAAGAAACTGGAGTACGCCGGTATTTTTATAACAGTCTAAAAAATCCTTCAGCCTGATATAAAATTCCGATTTTTTCAGGCTGACAATGTTTTCGTCAGAATCACAGTCAGTATAACTATGACCGTCACTAAAACATACATAGGGTATGTGGCTTGCATCAAGAATATGTATAATCAAATCCTTTGCGACATGACTATGCTCATCAAAATGTCCGTTGATAAAATCTTCCAGAGAGTCATGTATCAAAACACATTTTGATGTTTTCAAAAATGTAAAATCGGAAGATTGATTTACCCGTTCGATGTGACGGATAATGTCGCTATAAGCACCATCATCAATATAGTCTGCGCCATACGAGCGACGCTGGTCTCTCGAATTATCATCAATAAGAACAATATCCGCCATTTTATTTTTTGTAAAAAGTCAATATGTGGGTAAATCCGACAACATTATCCTCAATGTCTTCCGTCTCAGGAAGATTTCTGAAATTCAGTATCCTCCACCTCTTGTTTTCACCTTCAAAATTAGCTTCAACAGTCCAGTCGCAATAACTCTTACAACTTTTCAAGATACCGAACATGGCTCCTCCTTCCGTCTGAATCTTCTTTCTCACATCGGCAAACAGGCCGGCCTCCGAACCCATATGAGTTATGCGAATGCTGCATAGTCGATATTCATTCCATATAGAGCGTTTATAAGATATGACTACTTTTGCAAAAGAATCTCTCTGTGCGATATCGCGTAGAATGGGCCTGATTATCCATTGTGCAAGAACCAATACATTGGTATAAAAATCGGCCTTATCCAACTGACTCGTTTCTATGGAAAGTGATTTCAACGAATTGTCTTTGTCGATTATAGACGATATTATCTTCGGCAACTCCGGTTTGGACACCCTTACGGTATTTCTGAACATCTGTATCTCCGGGCCATACTCATTCGATGAAATCGGATGTATTTTCGGAAATCTGTCCAACCACACCTTCATTTCCTCTGAACCGAGGTTTGAGGTATGGGCAATGTTCAGATAGTCGACCCATTCGGGGCCATTGACAAAACCGTTAATCAATTTGCGCAGAGTATTATGGATATATACATATTCAGGGGAATCCAGTATATTCTGTGCCGTGGCTATGACATCAGCCATTTTTAAATCCGTATCCGGGTCGAAATCATGGGTAAGAAATTTAAATCCGCCGGGCACGGCGAATAATGACAGGAAATCAGCTGTTTGAGCCGGTTTGTGGGTCTTGCGAATGTCTTCAAAACTCATTCCGCCGGATGAAACCAAGCTATCTTCCATGTCGATACTCTCGGGTGCATCAGTCAGCTGCGATTGTAAATCCACTCCACGTACGCAGTCGCGTGCGAGAAGCGCATCCACTCTCTTTTTTTGAACGGAAGTCAGATTATTGTTACGCGTAAAGAATGTGATAAACAGCTGTGCGTCAGATGTTGTCAGAGGTTTAACACTATCCATAAAGCCCCTTTTTATAAAAAGTTGCAGTCTTTTCACGGCCTCTTCGAAACCCTCCGATTCCCAATAATTCAAAAGCCAATTAATATCTAAAGATGCGTTCTGCACACTCAGACATCGCGAACGCTTTGGTTCAAAACGAGTAATAAGCCAGAAATTTTTTCCTTTATTCCGACATAATGTCACAAAACAGCTCTCCAGTTCTTCCGACAAAATTATATCGCCTGAAGATTTGCCCTCGATATCGGCACATAATTCCCTTTGGGTGGATTTGCTTATGGCGAGTACCTTTTCTCGACCGGCAATCATACACCGTCCTACGAGTTTTTTTCTTCGTGATACTTCGAGAGAGACAGTAGTATGGAAAAGCGACTGGAAATCAGCCATAGTATATGGCTGCACGTATACATACGACTCCGTCCGGTCGGTCTCATCATCAATGAATACCAGTTCCTGCAAAGCCGCATAGCGGGCCGCCAGTTTCCGGTAAGCAGGATTGGCAGCTCCGCGTATCATCTTCAGATAATCCAGTTTTCCACCGATTACATTTTCCATAACCGGCTCACCCTTTCTGACATAGCCCCGTTCCCGTTTATATTTCGGATAAAAACAAGCATATGCACACGCATATCCCTTTTTCTCCCATACGCTTAATATCCAGCGCAAATCACTGATATACCGACGTGATACATTGACTACGGAATTGACAGTGAGACCGGTCACTTCCTGACGCTCACCTGCATTGTGAAGACGTGTCTTTGATTCGTTTATCCTGAAACCCTGACCCGTAATTATGTGTTCGAGTTCGTTGAAAAATTCTCCGTCCTCACGATATATATTATGCATGCCCGAGAATGTAATATCATCGGCATAACGGCTGTAATGAAGTCTGAAGCGCCTTGCAAGGCCTTTCAGACGCCGGTCAAGCTTATCACATACCGCATTGGTGAGCAAGGGTGAAACCGGAGAGCCCTGCGGAAGCACATTGGCCTTAATATCTTTATCATGGCTGCAGCAGAGACCCGCAAGTACATTCGCCACATCTTCGGTAAAATTGAACGGAGGCAACTGCAACCGTTTCCATACTCTGGCCTGTGGTATCGAAGGAAAAAAATCCTTTAAATCGATACAGAAAACATAATTCTGGCCTACATGGATTTGAGCATTACTCAGCACGGAGCGTCCGCAGACAAAACCCATGGCAGCGTCCGATGGTTCATATACCGCCTTGAGCAACACATTGACTGAGGAAAGAATAATATCCAACGGACGACAGGGCGCTTTGATTTGGCGTACACCTCCGCTTTTTTTATGTATATGGAACGTTCTGAAACGCTTTGGCGCAATGGAATCCGACGAAAAATGTTTAAGCGTCTTTGCGGTAATGCGAAAACGAACCGAACCAAACACTTCCCGTTTGATTGAATCAAGAAGTAAGGCGAGATTCTCAGCCGTCTTCATGGTTTTGATTCGTTCTCTTATCTCAATTGCTTCCATAATCAGGCAAATGATTTGAAATTGATGATACCAAACTCGTTTTCTTTGTTTCTGTTACGTTATCAGGTACATGACTTTAAAAACTTAGATAAGCTTTAATAATTCATGAGCCAATAAATCAGTCTTGGACTGTAATAAAAATATACCGTTGGGTTATCAATTCTTTTTTGAAGAATGACATCCGACACACGTCGGACGAGAGTCAAAATTCGTTTGATATCATCAATCTCAAATATATACTGTCGATTGTCTTCGCAAAGTTAATAATAATTTACGGACTCCTTGTCTACATGTATTAAATAGTGTGCATTATTTTTTGCAAAGATGCCGGATACAAAACAGAAAGAATGAGGGAAAGAATGAGGCATATGAAAAAAGGACACCAGATAATTTCCGATGTCCCTTGATTTGATGCTCTATCAATATTTCGGATTGACCACCTTGCCTGCAAAGAGGCTGCGGCCGGTGCAATTCTCATTTATGAGGAACACAAATGGCCGGTTGAAATTCACCTCCACATAATCGCCGGGTGCCATTATATCAGTCTCAATCGTCAATGCAGCGGCTTCGGCACCTTCTTCATCAACTATTACCGTAGCTTTCTGCGCAATAACGTATGTTTTGAAAC
>Ga0137306_100195_pt1 | contig 98165 bp, 85 predicted proteins | sample Inofroosms_March_FD_97187 | JGI IMG/M metagenome (GOLD analysis project Ga0137306, IMG submission 97187) | Mouse cecal microbial communities from Vienna, Austria - N-Acetylneuraminic and N-Acetylglucosamine D2O microcosms_March | ecosystem: Host-associated > Mammals > Digestive system > Large... | reverse complement strand
GCGGAATGCCCGGAACAGGGTGGAAAGGGCATGCTGTACCCCTTCATCAGGATCCATGATGGTCCTGCCGCTGGCATCATAGATATAGCCAACAGGCAGCGGGAAGCGCAGTTCTCCCCTGGAAGCGGCGTTTTCCTTCCCGCCAATCATACGGGCGTGGAGGAAGTGGAGTTCCGCTTCGCCCATGGTGCCTTTCAGGCCGATCAGGAGCCGGTCGTTAAAGTCGGACATATCGTAAATACCGTCTTCGTCGATCACAAGGGTGCCGAACAGCCCACAAAGCTCAAGGAGCTTCATGAGGTCGGCTGATGACCGGGCAAGGCGTGATATCTCCAGTCCGAGCACTGCGCCGACTTCGCCCAGTGATACGCTTGTTACGAGCTGGGCAAAGCCCGGGCGTTTGGAACGTCCGGAACCGGATATGCCCAGGTCCCCGTCGATCACGCGGATGTGTTCTTCCGGCCAGCCGAGCGATAACGCCCTTTCCCTGAGGGCGTACTGCCTCTGGGTGCTCTCCTGGTTGAACCGTACCTGGGCCATCGTTGACTGGCGGACATAGACCAGGGCTTCCCGGTTCAGGTGTTCCGCCCGTACTTTGGACGGGACCTGCAGGTTCTGCTTCATTTTCGTCCTCCTTTCCAGCCGAAAAGAAGGAGATAAACAGGATTGAAAGTGCTGATATGAGTTCTTGTGCAAGACGGGAGTCGTTACCGGTCAGATACATGAGAGTTGCTTCCATATAAGGCCTCCTCCTTTCAGGCTAAAGGTCGATCTCTCTGCGCCGGAAGAGTTCCAGGTTGATGCAGCTGAGTTCTGCAAGCAGTCCTGTGATGTCCTCATAATCTTTGATACACTGGGAGACCTTGTCCTTGTAAACTTTCGGGACAGAATCCAGCTGGGTCTTCCCATTGTAATAAGAAGAAAGGTACAGGCTCTGGTGGCCTTCGCCATTGGCACATCTGCAGTTAGGCTTGCCGCATTTGATGGACCTGGTGATCAGGGAAGCCCTTATGACATGGGCCGGGTCTGGCATCATGTCAAGGAGTTCCTGACGGCGGGTTTTGAGAGTGTCAGTGGTTGCTGATTTATAAGGCCTGCTGTTCTTATTAGTAATATTCATGATAAGATTATACCACAGGGGGAGGGAAAAGTCTACCCTATGGTAATGAAATCTATGTATTTTTACATCAGTTCAGCGAGTTCGAGGAGGGATTTTACTGTATCAGCATCAAAATAGCTTTCAGAGAAAGCATTCTGCCCGTTATTGGAGATCCAGGACTCCGGGACGGAGAAGATATCATCCTCAGAACGGAGCGAGTAACGGCGCTGCCCGTCCACTTTCCTGATCTTAAGGATGGGGAAGCTCTGCCCATAGAGGGGATGGTAGGGATGGAGGATTGTTGCTGTTCCCAAATCCCTGCTGTGATCAAGTGCTTTTTGCTGTTGCCGTGCCAACCGTTATTGACCGAACCTTGCGACAGGCAGTCACACAACAACTGATGCCAATTTACGAGCCGCTGTTTGCGGAAGGAAACTATGGCTATCGTCCGGGCAGGGATGCAAAGCAGGCAATTCAGAAAGTAAAAGAATACGCAGAACAGGGATATACATATGCAGTATCTCTGGATTTATCGAAGTATTTCGATACTCTGAACCATGAAAGATTACTGAACCTGTTGAGACAAGAAGTCAAAGATGAGAGGGTAATCCAACTGATTAAGCGGTACCTGAAAAGTGGAGTCATGGAAAATGGAGTGGTCATGGAAACGGAGGAAGGTTCTCCTCAGGGAGGGAACCTGTCACCACTGTTGGCAAATATCTATCTGGATGAGTTCGACAAAGAGATTTTAAGAAGAGGTGTGCCGTGTATCCGCTATGCCGATGACATTGTGCTGTTGGCAAAAAGCAGGAGGGCGTCAGAAAGGCACCTGGAAAGCAGTAGCCGATATCTGGAAGAAAAGCTGAAACTAAGGGTGAATCGGGAGAAAAGCCGGACGGTGAGTGTATTTGCAATCCGAAATTTCAAATTCCTTGGCTTTGCATTGGGGAGGAATGGAGGTGGAGTCTTCATCAAAGTTCATCCAAAGTCATGGAAGAAGTTCAGACAGAAGCTGAAAAACCTGTCTTCTCGAAGGAGAGCACAAAGAATCAAGCCCTCGTTGGAAAAGATAAGGGTCTATGCAAGGGGATGGCTGAATTATTATGGGATAGCAAGCATGAAAAACCGTATAGAGGACATAAACGGGTGGATGTACCATCGAATCCGGATGTGTATATGGAAACAATGGAAGAAACCAAAGACCAGACAGAGAAATCTTATGAGAATGGGAATTCCAGAGTATTATGCACATATGGCGGCAAATAGCCGTAAAGGTCACTGGTTCAACTCAAACCTGACAACAGTCAAAAGAGCAATGACAAAAGAAAGACTGATTAACAGTGGCTTTTACGATTTAGCCGCAGCCTATCAGTCTGTGCACGTCAACTATTGAAAGCGCCGTATACTGAACGGTACATACGGTGCTGTGAGAGGACGGCGGTTAGCCGCCGCCTCCTACTCGATTAAATACTTAAAATTTAAAGCACTGCATTCCCCAGCGGATACAATACCAGCATGCAAATCACAAAACAGGCCCCGATCATCAGCAGATTCCATTTCAGCGTATTCCGTACGGTGATATGCCCCGGACCGAAAAACAGCGGGGCGGTCACGGCTGCGGAAGGAACCAGGGAGGCGAAGTTGGCCACAAGGCAGATGATAATGGCGATGGCGGCAGTGCTGACGGAAGCGGCCGCGGCAACGGGGAGAACCAGGCCGAAAAACAGCAGCATGGAAACCACGTTGGATACAAAATTTGTAAGAATCAGACAGAATAATACGCCCAGCCCTACGATCACGCCGATGGAAAGCGTACCGGTCAGCGGCGCCAGCAGATTGCTCAAAGCGGCGGAGATGCCGGTGTCGGCGGAGCTGACCGCGCTGCCGAAGACGACCACGGCGCCGATGAAGATCAGCAGTGTCATGGGCGCCGCTTTTGCCAGCGCCGCGAAGCTGGCGATGGGTTTGTCATCCACCCGGATAACGCACAGCAGGCAGACGCCCACAATGGCGGGAACCGTATTTCCCCATGCGCTCAGCGCGGTTTTCGCGGCCGCCGGCAGCAGGGCCGGAAAAATCTCAGGGACAATCCACGCCAGCACCACGCCGGCGAATACGATTAGGGAGATGATTCCTTCTCTGGTCAGCGGTACTTTTTTTGCCCTGGCGCCGTCCAGATCATAATTGTGATATTTGGACGCTTCCGGCTTCCAGATCACGCAGATTACCAGCAACAGCAGCAGGTACATCAGGAAGGCGAAGGGCATGCCCAGAGTCATCCACTGGGTATAGGTAATCGTGATGCCGGAGGCTGCCGCCGTTCCGATCATAATCAGCGGAACCGCGTGGCAGATGGGAGTGGCGGCATTGGTGATATTGCTGATCCAGAAAATGCCGATAATCAGCGCCGTATAAAAAGAATCCCCCTTCTTGTATCCGATCTCGTCACAGATTTCCTCCGCCAGCGTGATAAAGATAATAGCCAGAGTGGCACATTCCAGAATCAGTCCCAGCAGAGTGGCGGCCAGAAAAAACATGGCCATAAAGGCATAGGGCCGGTTACGGACAATGTTTCTTGTCAGGAACCAGCCGGCGATTTTTTTAATCACGCCGGTATCCGACAGTACTTTGTTCAGGCCCATGCAGGTGATTACTACGATTATGGTGGCGCTGCCCATGGATGCCCCGTAAACGGCGGCGGCCGGCATGACGCCGGTCATAATAATTCCCGCCAGAGCGAACAGGCTTACCCAGTCCGTGCCCACGGTCAGCCACAGATACAGCACCGGCACCAGAACGGCCAGCACATTGACACCGATACCGGTCAGTCCGTTGGCCGGCGGCACGACAGTTTTGATGAGAATGGCTGCCAGCAGGGCAATCCAGATATGTTTGTACTTGGTTATTATTTTCATACGTTCCCCCTTTTATGGTTGTCTCTTTTGCTATCGGTTATAATACCCTCTCGTATACCAGTAAAATTCTTCTCCCATCCAGGCGTTGACCTTTTCAATGTCTTTGTCACCGGGCATACCCAGAGCGCCGGCGCGGCCCATATAACCGCCGTCGGGTGCGAAGGTGTCCACCATGTCCCGGATGGGCTGGCGGATACTTTCCTCGGTGACATCCGGCCATCCTGGCGGCGGGTTCCAGTCGAAGCAGCCGGCCAGCACCAGTTCTCTGCCGTACTTTGCTTTCAGGCCCAAAAGATCATTTCTGGTCTGAGCGGGGTCCCATACCTTTACGCCGATGCCGCGCATATCCTCCAGAAAATCTTCGCATCGCCCGCAGTTATGATACTGGATGGGAATGCCTCTGTCGCTGAACGGTTTGGTCAGCGCCCTGTATACCGGCATCAGGAATTCCCGGAACATTTCCAGAGATAGAAACGGGCTGGCGGCGCTGGCCGTGTCGTCCAGGATGTAAACGCAGTCCATTGTGTAATGCTGCGCGGCGGCCTCGCAGATCGGCAGGTAAAGCCGTGTCATGCAGTCCAGGATTTCTTTTACGGCTTCCGGTTCTTCATACAGCGCCATCAGCGCGTTTTCAAACCCGGTAAATGCCACAAACTGCTGAAAAGGCATCAGCCCCACGATTCCCATGGCTGCCGACTGGGTGTGGTCGATTCCCGAAGTTTCCCAGTCCTTTTTTGCCTGTGCTTCCCAGTCAATATGTTCCGGAAGCTCCGGTACTTTTAAAATGTCCCGCCAATGTGTCAGATTGTCCAGATTCAGCAGGAACGTTCCCGGCTCCGGAATGCAGCCGAAATTGGTGGATTCGTTGGCCACATATTTTACGCCCCAGATATCGTAACGGCCGTTGGGGGCGGGGGTCAGATGGGTTTCGTCAAATAAAAAGGGTCCTACGATTTTATAGGTGGCCTCCCCGTTGTAGCCGACAAAACCCATATTCTGGATCGGCACGCTTTCGGGAATCTCTCCGTTCAGCACCCGCAGGTAATTGTCTTTCGGGGTCAGTTTCAGGCTTTCGGTTATTTTCTGGCGTTGATCAGGACTATACATACAAGCTCCTCCTAAAATTAGTTCCGCAGCTCCCCTTCCAAGCCCCCTTAAGCTGGGAGAATTTCCAGCCGCTTTAGCGTCTGTAAATCCTCCCGGGACATGTCCGGTCCGCTGCTGTTTTCATAAACCATTTGACACTGCCAATGAAAATTTCTGGTGTTTACTGTTGTTTTGCTTTCCGCTGTGCGATTTCCTGCGCATATCCGTCCAGCTTTTCCTGGGTCAGCCGGTACAGGAATGTCACCAGCAGCAGGGAAATGACAAACAGAGCCAGAGGAATCAGCGCGAAGGAATGAATCAGTGAGGTTTTTACCGTTTCCGTGATGGCTTCGCCGGCGATATACCCGGCGCCGGCCAGCACTGCCGGAACCAGTATGCCCACGATGGTCAGGGACAGTTTAATCGGAACGCCGGTCAGTCCCATAATGGTGCCGGTACAGTCAATACCGGTTTTCCACTCGGAAAATACGGCGCAGTTGGAATAAAAAGTAATAATGCCGGGGGTGGCCAGCGCCAGGGCAAACTGTACCAGCACCATGGCCGCGGTAAATATCACCGCCTGTCCGGCGGCCGCGCTTCTCCATGCCACGATAATGGCGGCAATGCAGATCAAAAGTCCCGTCTGAACCGTTTTCTTCACGGACAGCTTTTTGGAGATGCCGTTGGCCAGCAGGGAACCGATAACGGCGGCCACATTGGTAACGGTCAGGTAAAAGGCATACAGGTCGCTGCGCCCCAGGCTCATCTCAAACAGATACACGCCCATGTAAGAGAATACAAAAATAGAAAGCTGGGTGCCGGTGTTAATCAGGATTACCCACAGAATCTGGGCGTTGGATCGGATGACGGTGACGATATCCCTGACAGAAATCCGGTTCGCTTTTTTCCGTTCCGATGTTTCCGCCGCGGCTGCAAGCTCCGCTCTGGTCGGCTCGTAGCCTTCTGTCAGCTTAAAGTGAATATAATAGCCGGGCAGCGTCAGCGCTCCCATAATGGTGGCCGCCATGGCATAGGCGAATACCTGGTTGGTAAACAGGCCGATTAAAAGGACGGCGATGTAGGACACCACGATGCCGCAGGCCTTGTTCCAGGCGTTTCTGGTTCCCGACAGGTGAGCCCGTTCCGCCTCGGTGGAAGCGCAGACGCCGATCAGGGAAATATTGGCGCACCAGGCAAAGTTAAAAAATATAATGTAAATTCCAAAAAAGACGCAGGTTGCCACCACAGCCGTCGTAGCGTTGAAACCGTAACTGTACAGGGTGGGAGCGAACCACTGGAAGGCATGGGATATGACGATCAGCGGCGCCATAATCAGCAGCATACTGCGGTATCGTCCCCATTTTCCGGGTTTCATGGTGTCGATCAGGGCGCCCCATAAGAAAGACATGATAAAGTCGAATACATTGATAATGGTATTCATAATGCCGACCGCGGCCAGGGGCAGGGCAACCACCGTGGTTAGAAAATAAGTCCAGTAATAAGTCTTAAAGCTGACGGACAGAGAGTAAAGAAAATCTCCCACGCCAAACCAGGTTTTTAAGGCACTGCTTAATGGTTTTTTTGACATACAGACTCCTCCTGATGATGTTTACGGGTTTTTGCCGTAAACCCGATGCGGTGAAAGCGCCGGACTGTTTCATATTTTCTACAACCCCTTTCCATAGAACAGATTTCCCGCAGCACTTTCATAAAAAATTTACAACATACATGTTTCCTGATATTCCGGCCAGAATATTCTTATAATCTGTATTTTATCGGCTGCGCCGGGATTTTGCACCGGTAAAATGCCCAACGCTTTCCGGCCGGGTTTCGGAACTTTTTCATTATGTCTTTTTTACAATCCGCCCTCTGCCCTGTTCGTAAAAAAAATATAATGACACCTGTGCTTTCCCAATATAAAATAAAAGAATGATAAATATCGGAATATTACTTATATTTTCTGTTTTTAAGGAAAATATCGGAAGATATCAGAAAATGGAGGCGGTTCATGGAGATCCCTTTGTATGTATTTCAGGAAGAACTGCAAAAAAGTTTCAGGTTAACGGGGCAGTTTTCCCGGCCTGATTATTTATGCCATACGCTGCGGCTGTACGGACCCGGCACGGTGCTGAAAGCCCATGTGCTTTATGTTGTGCCGGAAGATCAGCTTGAGAGATTTCAGGATGCGCCGGGGCGGCGGGAACCGGATTTTTACAGTCCCTGCGTGGTGTTTTCCGATTTGCCGCAGCCGGACAGTTCCGGACAGGGCATATGGTGCGTGTCTGACCGATACGGCTGGCAGGAGGGATTTAATTTTCTGCTGGAATTCACGGAGCGTCTGGAGCGCTGGGATACAAAGCTGAAACAGTTGTCAGACAGGAAAGCCGATTACCGTGAATATTTTCGGATCAGCTTCCCCTTAATTGGGAATCCCCTGATTTTATATGACCATAATTATATTATCATAGCGGATTCCAGAGGGCTGCACCCCATGCCGGACGATACTGACTGGCAGAATCTGACGGCGGCGGGATACTGGATTCCGGAAGTGCGGACCACGGCGATCCGGGATATGGGAGATTATCATTTTCCACCCAACGAGGCAACCTATTATGACAGCAATTCCTTTTTTCATAATTTTGTTATTATGAATCTGCGAGACGGACGGAATTTTTCCACATTTCTGGGAACGGTCTGTGTCCATGAAATTTTCCGTCCGGTTACGCCGGAGAGCCTTTTTCTGATTAATTATATGGGCCTGTCTCTGATTGAACGGATGGGCCGGGAGGCGGCGGCAGCCCGGCAGACCAAGGACGCTGTGGACCGGTTTCTGATTTCCGCCTTGCAGGGAGAGCATTTCAGCAGCGCTTATATCCGGCAGCGGCTGGAAATGATCGGGTGGGAGGAAGACTGCGAATACCGGGTCATTATGTTTTCCGAAAAACATGATTTTATGAGCGGAACCTATTTTCCCAAGCGGATGCAGCATATTTTTCAGAACTGCCGCTCCGTGGTGATCGATGATTACCTGATTTCCGTCGTATGCTTAAAAGGCGGTCTGAAATTACAGGATTTTACGGAATTTGTAACCATTATGCGGGATTCTATTCTGAAATGCGGTATCAGCAGTTCCATATATACGTTTTCTGAGATTGGATTTGGCTATCAGCAGGCGATGCTGGCTTTGCGGATCGGGAACGGCATCCGGCCGACCATATGGATGTATCGCTTTGAGGATTATGCCGTCCAGTTGTTTCTGCTGGAGACAATGAACCGGCATTCCTATAAAATGATCTGCCATCCGGCCGTCCTGAAACTGGATGAGGAAGACCGGCAAACCGGAAACTGCTATATCAATACACTGGAGGCTTATCTGACCAGTGAAAAGAATGTGGGAAAGATTGCGGAGAAATTATTTATTCACCGGAATACGCTGATGTACCGGCTGGATAAAATCGTAACCCTTACAGGGCTGGATTATGATAATCTGGCGGAGATGGAGTACGTGCTGCTCTCCATTTATGTGCTGCGTCTGGTGCAGAAAGGGCACAGCGGCATGCCCTCATTTCTGCCGGCCACCAGACAGTGGGAGAGTTTTGAGGAAAAGAAGGATTGAATGCAGGAGGCAGCGCAAAAACACCGCCCCCGCTGCCGGAGACGGCGTTTTATGCCCGCATACTGCCGGGCCTTATTCTGTTGAAAAGAAAATGGTTTTACTTACTTCCTGATACCTTCCACAACTTCACCCGGAATCTCGAATTCCACACAGCCCATATACATAGGGGCCACGTCGCCTTCGTTGAAGCTGATCACGATGTTGTTGTCCGCGTTCAGATAGAAAGAAGTTTCGTCGGTAATCTGCTTGAAGTTCCATTCCTCAATCTCGTCGTTCAGCCAGTAATAGACATTCTCATCCGCATCCATCCGTGCCTGCATCTGCTCTTTGATGTTTTCGCTGATGGGGGTGATATAGTCCGCACCTTCCGTAAAGAGGTCGGCCAGGGCCAGCCGCTGGCCGGTCTTTAAGTCAATGGTGTAGAAATAATCCCATTCGGCGCCGCTTCCCGATGCCTGGTAGCAGATCAGTTTTAAGGTAAAGTAATTTTCGCTGGTGGCAAGGATTTCATGGCTGATCATAATGTCCTGATAGCCTTCCTTGTCTTTTGCGTTTTCTTCAAACTCCGTGATAATCTGGTCTGTGATTTTCCGGATTTCGGCGTTGATTTCCTCGGTGGTCTTTTTTAAGTTCTCTTGTACCGCGCTGTCATTTCCCGTGGTTTCCGTTCCGGCGCCGTCGGTCTGTACCGGCGCGTCTGTCTGACCGGAGTCCGATGCCTGTACCGGCGCCGTCGTCTGATTTGGTACCAGCTCAGGTACATTTACGTCCGCACGGTGCCTTTCATCCTCATACTGATAATCCCGGAAGGTCACTACCTCCACCAGTCCTCCCACGATGGGCAGTCTGCTCATGGCATAGGCCGCATCCTTTGAGATATTGGGAAGAAGGATAAATGCCGCTGCGGCCGCTGCTGCGGTCAGGCCGATTTTGAGCGAGAGAGGTTTTTTCCTTCCGGCCGGTTTCTGCTGTAGCTGCTGTTTCCGCTCTGCCTGCTGTTTTTCCTGTTTTGCTTCTTCGATTCTTTTTTTCATCTGCTCCACCTGCTCTTTCGACATATTAATCTGTTTATATTGCTGCTTCACCTGTTCCAGCCTTTCGTAATCTTTCCGGTTTTCATCCATACTTGATCTCCTTTCTATGCACGGAACAATGGGTTCCGTGATTTTTAAAACGATAAGCGCTTAAGTTCTGTGTTGCGGCCGTCTGCGAATTACGATCAGTAGGCCAATTCCAGGCGCATTTTTTTCAGTCCCCGGTACAGCCTGCTTTTTACTGTGTTTACATTTTCTTCCTGCACACTGGCGATCTGTTCCAGCGTCAGATCCTCAAAATATCTTAAAATAATAACGGTTTTTACTTCCTGCGGAAGTGTGTCCAGCGCCCGCATCAGATCCACGTCCTGGTATCGGTCCTCTTTTCCCGCAAGCTTCCCGCCGATTTCTTCCGGCGCGGCGTATACCTCCCGTGAGACGGGATTGCTTTTCAGAAATCTGAAAATTTCATTCAGCATAATGCGGTAAATCCAGGTTGCCGCGTAGGCTTTCTGTTTTAATGAATCACTGTGCAGGATTGCTTTGTATGCGCCGTTCTGCACGATGTCTCCGGCATCCGCTTCATTGTGAACGTAGCTGTACGCGAGACGGTAATAGTTGTTGTATTTTTCCAGCAGAATCTGTTCTACCAGTTGTTCCTTCTCCATGCCTGTTAAATCTGTCAAAGCATTCTGCCTCCTTTCCCTTGTCTATGATTTCTTTCATTTTTTGCTTTTCTGATGATTAGACCGCCGGAGCGGTGAAAAAGTTTCAGAGAAAATAAAAAATAAGGCATATACCACGATAAAGAACAACAGTGGTATATGCCTGTCATAGTATTCCCTCTATTTTGCATTGCGATAACAGCGGCCGTATCCTTTATACGGAGATATCAATGGAAACGCTTTCCACGGCCACGGCTCCCGCGTCTGCCGAAACCGCAGGTGCTGAAACGGCCGGGGCGGCCGGAGCGGCCATGTCTGCCGACGGTACGGGGGACGCACCGGCCAGAGAAGAAGTCATGGCGGAGACAGTCTCTGCCGTGGCGCTTTTCCGGTCTTCGTCCAGCTCTTTTTGGGCATAATTCTGCTCGTCTCTTTTCCGTTTTTTCCGCCGGGTGGACAGTTCTTTCCGGATTTCTTCTTCCTTTTTATCTTCCATCTTTTTGGCGGCCCGTTCCCGTTCCCGTTCCAGCACTTCTTCTTTGTTCAGATTTTTGATTTTCTTCTGAATCCGCTTCATCAGCTTTTCCATCCGCCTGATCATCTGATTAATCTTTTTCTGGTCTTTTTTATCCGCGCCGGCCAGGGACATTTTCAGATTGACAAGTGCCCGCATTGCTTTGGACGATACCTGCAAAACATCTATTTTTGTCTCTGCCTTCGCCAGCAGGGCGGCCAGCTCTCCTACCGAATCGTCCGGCGCAGAAGATTTGACCGGTCCGCCGGATGCGGATGGAGAATCGGAACCGTTATTCTCAGGAACCTTCCAGAAGTCAAATTCTGCGGTATCAAAAGAGCCAAACAGCGTATCCAAATCCGTGCCTGTTTCTAATCCGATTGGTTCTGCCTGTTCCTGTCGGCCGTCCTGTTCCCTCAGGGCGGTCTGATACCTGGCAGCTTCCGCCTGCCAGTTTCTTGCCGTAACCTTCATAGATATCCTCCCTCCTTGAAATGATATCGTGGTATATCTATATTTATATTATCGGCCGAAATGGGGCGGAAGGAGATGAAAACAGGGAAAATAAAGGAAAAATTAAGGTTTTACACTAACTGAAAATAAACCAGCATCCCATTGTAGATCCCTCTGGCAAAACTGCGGGGATCGTTGGACAGAAGTTCTGCGTCTACGGGATTTGTCAGGTAGCCCATTTCCACCAGCAGGGACGGCATCAGGGTGTGACGCAGTACGTAAAGGCCGGGATTGACGCGCATGCCCCGGTTAGGCAGTCTCGTGGCCCGGTGCAGCCCGGTCAGGATATTTTCCCCAAGAGGCCAGGCAGAGCTGGATTCGCTGTATACATATACCTCACTGCCGCTGGCTTCGGTGTTGTCGCTGGAATTGCAGTGGAGACTGATAAAATAATCGGCGCCCCAACTGTTGGCGGCATCCACCCGGGCGGCCAGGCTGGTGGAGTTGGAGGTTCCCAGTTGTTCCGTGGGGCTGCTGCGGGACAGGCGGACTTCAAAAAAGGGGTTGGATTCCAGCATAGCGGCCAGCTCCACGCCTACCGCATAGGTAACGTCCTGTTCCCGTACGCCGTTGGCCTCCGCGCCGGCATTGGGATTTACGGGGTTATGCCCCTGGTCAATAAAGATTTTCATAGGCGTTTGCTCTCACGGGTCCGGCGGGCCGGACACATAGATTGAAGGATTTTATTGCTTTATCATATGCATAGACATTGAATCATGTGAGAATGAAAGATATAATTATGAGGGAAATCTGTAAAGGTTATATGGATTTCGGGCAGTGTCATGTCGGAAAAATATTTCGGAAAGATTTATCCCCAAGAAAATAATGTTTCGGAAGACCATCTTTTAAAAGGCTTAAAAAGCCAGAAAAAGCAGCTTCGGAAACTTTTGACTTCTCAGGAAAGATATACTATAATGAAAACATTGACGCGGATATCCGACGTTTTATTTTTGAAAAAGCAGACTGCCTTGCGGGAATCCGGCTTCGGAAAGAAGGGACAGCCCCGGCGGAACAGTTGATTATGGAGGAATTTATGAATAAAGGACCTTATTATATTACAACGGCGATTACCTATACTTCCGGCAAACCCCATATCGGGAATACTTATGAAATTATTCTGGCGGACGCCATTGCCCGTTATAAGAGAGCACAGGGGTACGACGTGTTTTTCCAGACCGGCACCGATGAGCACGGACAGAAAATTGAGGAAAAGGCGGCGGCTGCCGGCGTTACGCCCAAAGAATTTGTGGACGGCGTGGCGGCTCAGATTCAGGAAATATGGGATCTGATGGAAACCTCCTATGATAAATTTATCCGGACCACCGATCCGGACCATGAGAAACAGGTGCAGAAGATTTTCAAAAAGCTGTATGACCAGGGGGATATCTATGAAGGGTATTATGAGGGGCTGTACTGTACGCCCTGCGAGTCCTTCTTTACCGAGTCTCAGTTGGTGGACGGCAAGTGCCCCGACTGCGGCAGGGAAGTAAAGCCGGCGAAAGAAGCGGCTTATTTTTTCAGAATGAGCAAATATGCCCGGCGGCTTATCGATCATATCAACGCCCATCCGGAATTTATCCAGCCCGTTTCCCGGAAAAATGAGATGATGAACAATTTCCTGCTTCCGGGCCTGCAGGATCTGTGCGTGTCAAGAACCTCTTTTCAGTGGGGCATTCCGGTAGATTTCGATCCGAAGCATGTGGTTTATGTATGGCTGGACGCTCTGACCAATTATATCACCGGCATCGGCTATGAATGCGGCGGGGAATCCACGGAGCAGTTTCAGGCGCTGTGGCCTGCGGATCTGCATCTGATCGGAAAAGACATTATCCGTTTCCATACGATCTACTGGCCGATTTTCCTGATGGCGCTGGATCTGCCGCTGCCAAAGCAGGTATTCGGACATCCCTGGCTTCTGCAGGGGGACGGCAAGATGAGCAAGTCCAAGGGGAATGTGCTGTATGCGGATACGCTGGTGGACTTTTTCGGCGTCGATGGGGTGCGCTATTTTGTTCTTCATGAGATGCCCTTTGAAAATGACGGCGTGATCTCCTGGGAGCTGATGGTGGAGCGGATGAATTCCGATCTGGCCAACACGCTGGGAAATCTGGTAAACCGTACCATTTCCATGTCCAATAAATATTTTGGCGGCGTAGTGAATAACTCTGGCGTAACCGAGGCGGTGGACGAGGAACTGAAAGCCTGTGCGCTGGAAACGGTAAAAGCCGTGGACGCGAAGATGGAGAAGCTGCGGGTGGCGGACGCCATGACGGAGATCTTCAATCTGTTCAAGCGGTGCAACAAATATATTGACGAGACGATGCCCTGGGCGCTGGCGAAAGAAGAAGCGACAAAACCCCGGCTGGAGACGGTTCTTTATAACCTGGTGGAGAGCATCTGTATCGGCGCCAGCCTGCTGGATTCCTTTATGCACGGGACGGCGGAAAGAATTCTCGGTCAGTTAAACGGAACGCTTCGCGGTCTGGATGAGATGACGGAATTCGGTCTGTATCCTTCCGGAACGAAGGTGACGGAAAAGCCGGAGATTTTATTTGCCCGGATGGACATCAAAGAGGTGATGGAGAAGGTAGAGGCGATGCAGGCTGCGGAAGCCGGGGAAGGCGAGCAGTATCCCGCGGTCGAGCCAAAACCGGAAATTACCATAGACGACGTGGACAAGATTCAGTTGCTGGTAGGCGAGGTGTTAAGCTGCGAGCCGGTGAAAAAGGCAAAAAAACTTCTGGTGATGCAGGTACGGGTCGGCGCGCAGGTTCGCCAGATCGTATCGGGAATCGCCAAATACTATAAGCCTGAGGAAATGGTGGGCAAAAAAGTGGTGGTTGTGGCCAACTTAAAGCCGGCCAAGCTGTGCGGTATGCTGTCGGAAGGAATGCTGCTGGCAGCAGGAGACGATGCGGATCATCTGGCCATGGTGACGGTGGACAGAGATATGGTCAGCGGTTCGACAGTATCATAAAAACCAATTATGTCCGGCCTTTCTCCATGACGCGGGAATATACGGCATCCGGTGACGTAAAAGCGGATCATGGGATGTGCTTCATGGGGGAAGGCTTTTTGACAGACACGGCATAAGACAACTGCGGGGCGGCCGGCAGCGGCGGTCTGTCCTTATGGGGTGGAAATAAGGGTGGGGCCTTGCCTGCGGTAGTACATTTTGTATTTGTATGGATCATGAGGGAAAGCGGCAATGAGAGCAATATTTGACAGTCATGCCCATTATGACGATAAAGCCTTTGACGGGGACAGGGACAGCCTGCTTTCGGCCATGGAGGAACAGGGCGTAGGACGTATTGTGAACGTGGGCGCCAGTCTGGAGACGACAAAGCGGACGCTGGAGCTGACGCAGAAATATCCGTTCGTGTACGGCGCTGCCGGCGTTCACCCCGATGAAACCGGCGAGCTGGATGAGGAAAATTTCCGTTGGCTGGAGTGGGCGGCCGGCCAGGAAAAAATCGTGGCTGTGGGAGAAATCGGTCTGGACTATTACTGGGACAACGCGCCCAGAGAAGTGCAGCAGCACTGGTTCCGGCGTCAGCTTCAGCTTGCCTGGAAACTGGATCGGCCGGTGATTATTCACAGCCGGGAAGCGGCGAAGGATACGCTGGATATTATTAAAGAAGAAGGCGGCAGGGATCATGCCATGGTGATACACTGCTTTTCCTACGGCGTGGAACTGGCCAGGAAATATTTGGATATGGGCCATGATCTGGGGATCGGCGGTGTGCTGACCTTTAAGAACGCAAAGAAGCTGAAAGAGGTAGCGGCCTATGCGCCGCTGGAGCGGATTCTGCTGGAGACAGACTGCCCCTATCTGGCGCCGGTTCCGTTCCGGGGAAAGCGGAATGATTCCACGAAGATCAGCCATGTGGCGGAAGAACTGGCCAGGATCAAAGGCGTGGACATAGAACGGGTGCTGGAAGTGACGTGGGAGAATGCGTGCAGGTTTTACAGGGTGTGAAAGGAATCATATGGCCTATTTAGGAAATCCGCAGAATACCATTGAAATATTAAAAAAATATGATTTTTCCTTCCAGAAAAAGTACGGGCAGAATTTTCTGATTGATACTCATGTGCTGGATAAGATTATCCGTGCGGCGGAGATTACGGCGGATGATTTTGTGCTGGAGATCGGGCCGGGGATCGGCACCATGACCCAGTATCTGGCGGAAGCCGCCAGAGAGGTGGCGGTGGTGGAGATCGATGATAAGCTGATTCCGATTCTGGAGGAAACGTTAAAGGAATATGAGAATGTGACCATTATCCATGGTGACATTTTAAAGGTGGATATTGAAGCGCTGACAAGGGAGAAAAATCAGGGCAGGCCGGTAAAGGTGGTGGCCAACCTGCCCTATTATATTACCACGCCGATTATTATGGGATTACTGGAAGGTGGTGTGCCTGTGGACAGTATTACCGTTATGGTGCAGAAGGAAGTGGCGGACCGGATGAAGGTAGGGCCAGGCACAAAGGATTACGGGGCGCTGTCACTGGCCGTCCAGTATTATGCCCGGCCGGAAATCGTGGCGAATGTCCCGCCGAACTGTTTTATCCCCCGTCCGAAGGTGGGCTCCGCGGTGATTCGCCTGACCCGCCATCAGACGCCTCCTGTTCAGGTGAGGGACGAAGAATTTCTGTTCCGCGTGATCCGCGCGTCCTTTAACCAGAGAAGGAAGACGCTGGTAAACAGCCTGAATAATTCACCGGAGCTGCAACTGACAAAAGAGCAGATTACCCTGGCCCTGGAGCAGATGGGGCTGCCGGCGGCGGTCAGAGGAGAGACGCTGACGCTTGCGCAGTTTGCGCGGCTGGCGGAGCTGTTGGGAAAATAAATTGTTGTGTTTTATCAAACTGGCAGGAGAAGTGTGTCCATGTGTAGGAAAAAAGAATTGGAAAGTATTGTAGACAAATTGGTAAAAACATATCAATCTGTTTACGGGGATCAAATCGTGAAAATAGTGCTGTATGGTTCTTATGCCCGTGGTGATTATGACAGTGAATCGGATGTGGATATGGTTGCGCTGGTTCATGGTGACAGAAGGATATTACAGGAGCAGTTAAAACAGGTATGGGATGTGTCTTCGGATCTGGAATTGGAGTTTGGAATGATTCTATCACCGACAGTGATTCCTTATGACGAGTATGAACGGTATGCCGATGTTTTGCCATATTATAAGAATATTGCTGAGGAAGGGGTCGTAATTGTTGCCTGACAATAAAACTTTACTGATGATGCATAGATTGGATTCAGCTAAAGAAAAACTGGAATCCGCAAAATTACTTTTAGAATATGGAAAGTTAAAAGATTCCGTAAGCCGTTCCTATTATGCGATGTTTACCAGTGTAAGAGCGCTGTTGGCCAGGGATGGAGTGGATTTTTCTAAGCATGCGGGAGTGATCTCCTATTTTCAGAAAGAATATATCAAAACAGGTAGACTGGATGTGAAATATTCAAAATACATCAGTCAGGCATTTCAGATTAGAAATAATACGGATTATGCAGATTTTTATATAGTTTCTAAATCGGATGCGGAAGAACAGTATGAGAAAGCGGAAGATTTTTATCAGATGATTAAAAATTATCTTTTAATTGAGTAGAGTTGCATTTGCACAGAAAAATTTCAATCCTGTTGCTGCGGCATCAGATGAAGGGGGAAACGCAGGATTCCCCTACTCCATCTTAACCGCCCACAACGGGCCGCCGGCGGCGGCCCCTTTTTTCAGTTCTGACAGCAGCAGATCCAGTTCCCATTCCTTTCGGCTGTTCTCGTAGCTGTTTGGATCTGCGATTCTTACATGTCCGTCTTCCAGAAGCTTTGTAATCAGTATAAAATGGCCGTTGTTTGTCAAAGTGCCTTTTCCCATCAGGGCGGCCAGAACATAGCCGCTCTCCAGCAGTTCGGAGACATACTCCCGGTTTAAATTTGTTACGCTTTCCACGGTAAAGCCGTATGCGGTGAGAGAGTCGGGAATCAGGCTGTGATAGGAGCCGCTGTGGAGGGCGTAATATCCGTTTTCCGCCGCCCAGTCAGCCATATCGGTGGGCGTAAGACCGCCGCCCTCCAGAGAGAAGCTGGAGATCAGCATGGACACTGCGGTAGGGCCGCAGCCATAGCCTTCCAGCGGGTCTTCGCCTCCGTAAAGGTAATCCGCCCAGCGCCGGTCTCCCTGATTGTAATACATCATCGGTCCCATCTCCGTATCCAGCATGACAAAGTAGATGTCCTCCGGTGCGTCCTGTATTTCCAGATCAGAGGAATTTCCCAGTTCGTCGATGAAATCCAGGGGGTGGGGGACTTCGGCGGTTTCTTCCGTGGGAGGGGAGGTTTCTTCTTCGGAGGAAATGGTTTCGGTTTCGGTTGACTCGGCGGTTTCAGCAGTTTCAAAATCCGCGGATTCTCCGGCATTTTCAGTGGGCTCCTGGAGATGGCCGTTGCGGGCGTAACGTATGGAGTTCTTGATATCTTCGGTGGTGACAGAGCGAAAAAATGCAAAAAGGCTGACTACAGCAATCAGTGTAGTCAGCAAAATACTGCATAGAATCAATGCGTGAACCGGAGACAAATTAGATTTTTTCTTCATATTTACAGTATTTACCGCAGTGTCTAAAATATGTCTCAATCATTTACAGCGCAGCCAGTTTTTTCATCACGGCCTGAGCAATACTGCCAAGAGGAGACTGGAGACAAACCGCTCCGATCTTATAGGCCTCCATAGGCATACCGTAGACAACGCAGGTTTCTTTGTCCTGTCCGATAGTGTAAGCGCCGTTTCTACGCATACGCAGAAGGCCGGCGGCTCCGTCAGCGCCCATACCGGTGAGAATAATGCCGATGGATTTATCACGGACATGCATGGCCATGGAGTCAAAGAGCACATCCACAGAAGGGCAGTGTCCGCTCACTCTGTCGCCTTCCACACAGTTTACCGCGTAGCCGCCGCCGATCCGTACCACCCGCATCTGCATACCGCCGGGGGCCAGAAGAACCAGGCCGGGCAGGATGCGGTCGCCGTTTTTCGCTTCACGTACTTCCATTTTGCACAGACGGTTCATTCGCTCCGCGTACATGGAGGTAAATCCGGGAGGCATGTGCTGGGTGACAACGATTCCGGGCATATTGGCCGGAAACTGCTGCAGGACTTCCAAAGTGGCCTCCGTACCGCCGGTAGAAGCGCCGATAGCGATCACCATCTGGTTTGCCGCGGCCGAAAGCGGACGCCCCGTCAGAACCCTGTTTGGCGCGATTCCCCCATTTCCGCGGGCAGGCTGAGACATACCCGCCAAAGGCGGAGCAGCCGCAAATTGAGGCGTGATCCGGACACGGGCTTTGGAACCGATTACCAGCTTATTCATCAGCGTAGACAGGAAAAATTCCTTCCGGTTCGCGCTGGTCATATCCGGTTTCTGGACAAAATCAACAGCCCCGGCAGAAAGGGCATCAAACACCTTTAAATCAAGGGAAGAAACCAGTATAACCGGGATCGGATTTCTGGGCAGTAATTCCTTTAAAAATTCAAGACCCGACATCCCCGGCATTTCGATATCCAGAGTCAGGATGTCAGGTTTCAGCAACTCTATTTTTTGCTTTGCATCAAAGGCATTGACCGCATAGCCGACGATTTCAAAACGTGGGTCCTTTCCGATGTTGCCAATCAGCCAGGCCCGGTATACTGCCGAATCGTCGATTACCATCAGTCTGATTTTATTATTCTGCATAAAAGCGCCTCCTGTGCCGGAATATCCGATATCCGTTAAGGCCGCATCGCTTTCTGGAAAATCGCCGGTGTAATATATTGATAAGGATTATTCTCCTTGTTCAGATTCTCCGAATGGCCGATAAAAAGGTAGCCGCCCGGAACGGTTGCGCCGTGGAAACGGTGAACCAGAGCATCCTTTGTGGGCTGATCGAAATAAATCATAACATTGCGGCAGAAAATCAGGTCAAAGGGCCGGCGGAAACGGATGGGATCCATCAGGTTAAATGTTCTGAAGATCACGTTTTTCCGGACTTCCGGAGACAGATTGTAAGATCCGTCTTTGTTTTTAATAAAATATTTGCTTTTCCAGTTTTTGGGAAGCTGTTCCAGACTGCTTTCCTGATAGACAGGATTTCTGGCGGTATCCAGGACCTGCTGGGAAATATCTGTGGCCAGAATCCGGGTATCCCACTGAGGATACTGGGCGCCGAAATATTCCATCAGATACATCGTAGTGGTATAAGCTTCCTCTCCGGAAGAACAGCCGGCGCTCCAGATCGAGAGAACGCGGTCTCTCGCATGGGTTTTGGTAAAAGCAGGAAGAGCGGTGTTGATCAGAAACTGAAAGTGGGCTTCCTCCCGCATAAAATACGTATAATTGGTCGTCAGTTTGTTAATCAGGAACGTGACCATGTTTTTGTCTTTTCCTGATAAAATATCATCCACATACTGGGTGAAGCTGGTATATCCCTGAGACTGAAGACTGTGGGACAGCCGGCTGGAAATCAACTGTTTTTTCTGACTCAGGTCGATCCCGTAATGGGACTGGATATAGGTATACAGCCGATGGAAATCGGCATCACTTAAGGTCATCATGATGGGCTGTCTCCTTTAATTAGCGTTCTGTTGCTTCCTAATTATACTGTCCGCTGGCCAGAGCTTTGTAATCAAAGGACATGAGCACTCTTCCGTCTTCTACAGTCACCATGCCGTCTAACAGCTTCTGGCGGCGCTTGATCGGAATGGGATGAACCTGATTGAGATCAATATCCATAACTTTCTGAACGGAATCCACCACAATGCCCAGCACAGTGGAATCTATATTCAGCATAATGATACAGGTCTTATTCGTATACTCCAGCTGAGGCATGCCCATGCACAGCCGAATATCCAGAGCCGGGAAAATCCTGCCGCGCACATTGATAACGCCTTTGATGAAAGACGGAACCAGAGGGATGGGCGTGATCGGATAATCGTTGATGATTTCGGTCACATATTCGGTGCTGAGAAACATAACCAGACCGCCGGATTCAAAGGTCAGGCAGCGCTCGATGGATTGCTTTCCCTCTGATTCTCCAAAATCCTGTACATTCTGAACGAGAGTTTCTTCTTGGTTTGACATAACTGGGTCCTCCGTTTAAATAGTTTCAATGGCGGCCATATAGAGGGTCAGGATATCCAGGATAATGCTGATATTCCCGTCTCCCAATATGGTACAGCCGGTAATGCCGGCGTTTTTAAGTCCAAATTCATTGAAAAATGAAGGGAGCGATTTTACTACAACCTGCTGTTCGTCGATCAGGTCGTCTACGAACAGGCAGTAGGAGCGGTCGCTGGCTTCCACCCATAACAGAATACCGTCTTCAATGGAAGTAATCTCGGTATCCAGATTGTAGAACCGGTGCAGCCGGATAATGGGGTAGAAGGTTCCCATCCGGTCAACCATCTCATGTCCGCACTCGTCCAGTACGACTTCCTCATTCCGCACCTTGAAGGACTGGCGGATATTGGAGATCGGGATGGTGAATATGGAATTTCCCACGGTTACTTTCATACCGGTTACGATGGCCAGAGTCAAAGGGATGCTCATGGTGATCGTAGTCCCCACGCCCAGCTCGCTGGTCAGGGATACGGTACCGCCCACCGCCTCAATATTTTTCTTTACCACGTCCATGCCCACGCCACGGCCCGAATACTCGGTGACGGTCTGGTTGGTGGAAAAGCCGGGGAGCATAATCAGTCCCAGCGCTTCTTTCTGAGAATATTCGCTTTCCGGTTTGGTCAGCAGACCTTTTTCACGCGCTTTGGCCAGCAGCTTGCCTGCGTCCATGCCGTAACCGTCGTCGGAGATGGAGATCACAACCTCGCTGCTGCTGTGAGAAGCGGACAGGATCAGCTCGCCCTGAGGGTCCTTGCCGGCGGCGATACGCTCTGCGGCAGTTTCTTCGATACCATGATCCATGCTGTTACGCACGATATGCATGATGGGGTCCTGAATGCTGTCTATAATCGTTTTGTCAACTTCCGTATTCTCGCCGATCACGGTCAGACGAACATCTTTATTTAACTTCTGCTTCATATCCCGGACGATACGGTTCATCTTCTGGAACACACCGGAAATCGGAACCATCCGCAGGGACATGGAAATATCCTGGAGATCGTCGGTCAGCTTGCGCAGCTGGCGGGCTGACTGCATAAAGTTATCATAGCTGTCCCGTGGAAGATGGGACAGTTCGGGCGAGGCCGTCACCATGGACTCGGTGATTACGATCTCCCCTACGATATCAACCAGGCTGTCCAGTTTTGAAAGGTTCACACTGATCAGACTCTGCTTAACCGGTGCGTGGGACGCAGGCGCGGCGGCACCGGATTCCTGCTTGGGCGCCGGCGCTTCTTTTGCGGCGGGCGCCGAAACGGGCTGTTCGGGCAAAGCGGCAGGCGCTTCCGCTTCCGGCTGTGTCGTTTCCTTTGCGGCCGGTTCCACGATTTCGTAAGAATGGATATGATTCTGGGTTTTTAAGATATCTTCCGCCATGGAAGTGTTTTCCTGAGAATCAAAGGCAAGGAAAAAGCCGTTTTCTATAATCGTCTGGCAGGTGCCGGAATCCGTGTCCATATTCGCCGGATAATAACGGAAATCGGCGCCTACTTCTTTCAGAGCGTTCACGATCATGTAAGCTCTGAGGTTTTCCATGCCCACGCCTTCTTCCAGGAAAATATGAATGAAACAGGCGGCCTGAGGATCGTCAGGGAGCGCGGAGTCATCCTCCGCGGCAGTCTGTCCGGAAGCACCGGCTGTGGATGCTTCGTCCTGGGAAGAATCGCCATTTCCGCTGATTTTTGCGAGGAAGCCTTCGATCTCCGCCGTAAACTCGTCAATGTTTTCCGACAGAGGAGAGCCGCTCTCCACTTTGGCCACCTCTCCCCGCAGCTGATCTTCGGAACGGAACATCAGGTTAAACAGCTCTTTTCTGTGCTCGTGAGCCAGAGAGCTGATTCCTTTGTCCCGAATATAAAAGAACAGGTCTTCTATCCGATGCGCAATCGTAGAGAGCGAGCCAAATTCCATCATGGCAGAGGAGCCTTTGATGGTGTGCATGATCCGGAAGATTTCATTCACGTCATCAGTGGAAAAATCTTCTGTCTCCTCGTCTGCCACCAGCATTTCATCCAGCCGGTCCAGAAGAGAATTAGTTTCATAAAGGTATGTATCTAACATGCTTTCCATACCATTATCCATGATACAGACACCGCCTTTCTGGGTTTGTTGGTTTGAATAAACAGAATCTGCAATTTCACAGTCTTTTATTTTTCATATATAGTATATCGGCATTTTTGAAAAAATTTTAATAGAAACCTATCATATTTTTTGGAATTGTGCCGATATATAGTATAGATAAAGCTATGTAATTATTTAAAAGCACTGCCCTGAGGAGGTGAAAGTGGCTTTTTGCGCTTTTAAACATGCAGTAATTTTTTAAAATATAAAGATAAAGCGAGGATGAGACAAAGATGAAAAATTTAAAAATGTCCAGAAAAATTACAGTGGCTTTCGGTGTTGTAATTGCCTGCTATATTTTTACGGTTGCCTTCATGACCCTTGGGATTAACACAACCAGAGGCAACTATCAGACATTTTACGAAAACACCCATACGGCCGTAACCAAAGCGATTACCATCCGTGTGAACCTGCAGAAGAGCATCAAGGATGTATCTTTTGCGCTGCTGGAGCCGGATGCGACATCGACGCAGACTTATCTTAAGGAAGCGGATGAGTTCGGCGCGCTGGTGGAATCGGATCTGGCATGGTTTAACACGGAGTATGACGGTGATACCGCTCTGGTAAAACAGTTTGAGAGTGCTTACCAGAATATTTCAAAACTGCAGGCACAACTGAAGCAGCTGGCTACCGACGGCAGCGAAGAAGCGCTGGCGCAGGCCGAAGAAATTTTGGTAACTGATTTTGGTCCCGCGGCAAATGAGGCGGCGAACGTGCTGCTGACGTTCAGCGACGGGCTGACCGCGAACGCCGAGTCCGTATATAACAACGGAATGAAAGTAAATACAATTATCGTGGTAATATCGGTAGTGATTACGGTAGTAGCCATTGCAATCACGATCGGTATGGCGCTGGCTCTGATTCGTTCCATCGTTCTTCCGATTAAAGAGATGGAAGAAGCCATGGTGGAGATGCAGAACGGCAGCGTAAATGTGAAACTGGAGTACAGTGCCAGGGATGAGATCGGCCAACTGGCGGACGGTATGCGGAAGATGATGGTATTCCTGAAGAATATTATCACCGACGAAAGCCAGATCTTTACCCGGATGGGCGACGGCGACTTTACGGTTCATTCCGGCATTGCGGATCAGTATGTGGGCGATTACAGCGAGATTCTGACGGCGATGAGAAAGCTGCGTGATAACCTGAGCAGCACGCTGACCCAGATTAATGCGGCGGCGGATCAGGTAGCGGCAGGTTCCGATCAGGTATCTTCCGGTTCCCAGGCTCTGGCACAGGGCGCTACGGAGCAGGCTTCTTCCGTAGAGGAGCTGGCAGCGACCACAAATGAAATCTCCGAAAAGGTAAGCACCAATGCGGAGAGCGCAAAACAGGCGAATGAAAAAGCGATTACGGTTAAAGAAAACGCGGATAAGAGCAGACAGCGTATGCAGGATATGCTGACTGCCATGACCGATATCAGCACGAAGTCCGGCGAAGTGGGCAAGATTATCAAGACCATCGAGGACATTGCGTTCCAGACAAATATCCTGGCGCTGAATGCGGCCGTTGAGGCTGCCCGTGCCGGCGATGCGGGCAAAGGCTTTGCCGTGGTTGCCGATGAAGTACGCAACCTGGCCGGCAAGTCCGCGGAGGCTTCTACAAATACTTCCGCACTGATTGAAGAATCCATTCAGGCAGTGGAACGGGGTATCCGGATTGCCAATGAAACGGCACAGTCTCTTGACGAGGTTGTGGACGGCGTAGACGACGTAAGCACGACGATTGAGCTGATTACCGAGGCCAGCGAGGAGCAGGCATCCGCTCTTGCGCAGGTAAATCAGGGTGTGGATCAGATTTCCAGCGTTGTACAGACCAACTCCGCAACGGCAGAGCAGAGCGCGGCAGCCAGCGAAGAACTGTCCGAACAGTCTCAGGTGCTTAAGAGACTGGTCAGCAACTTTAAGCTGTCGGATCAGGGCGGAATCCCGGCTGCAGCTCCGGCTCCTTCCTATGATCCCCAGCCTGTGGATTCTTATTCCGACATGGGGATGATGGACAGCAGCTACAGTGTAGGTTCCGATTTTGGGAATGACAAATATTGATCTGACGAATTTGCAGTAAGCAGTAGAGATATACATATGTGAAAGAATCCCGTCGGAAATCAGGAATATTGATAAACTCCTGGTTCCCGTCGGGATTCTTTTGTGTCATGGGAAAGTCCCTGGATTTATGAAATAAAAAAGGAGTAAAAAAATGGTTTATATCTGTTATTATGATTCTCCTGTGGGGAGATTGCTGCTTGCGGAAAAAGATGGCGCTTTGGCAGGGCTCTGGATAGAAGGGCAGAAATACTTTCTTGGCTCTATGCGGGAGGAAACAGAAGAAAAAGCAGATTCTGCTATGCTGAACCGTATAAAAGAATGGCTGGATTGTTACTTTAACGGGGAGAAACCGCCGGTGAGCGAATTGAAGCTGGCTCCTGTGGGCAGTGAGTTTCGCAAAGCGGTCTGGAACGCTCTCTGTGAGATTCCTTATGGCCAAATCACAACTTATGGGGAAATTACAAAAAAGCTGGCCGCCAGCCATGGCATTTCGGAAAAGGCCGCCCAGGCTGTGGGAGGCGCCGTTGCCCACAATCCCATCTCTATTATTATTCCCTGCCACAGGGTGGTGGGAGCAAAGGGGGAACTGACGGGGTATGCCGGTGGATTGGATAAAAAGGTGTGGTTGCTGACCCATGAGGGTGTTCGTTGCGCTGAAAAAAGAATACTACTATAAGTGTATATCGGCAGGCAAGCAACTTTTTATTGCAAAACCGGCATCGGGATTATAAAATATGAGTAGGAAGCTGATTGGAAAAGGCCGGAAAACGGCTGAGTTGTGTTTCGTATGTATCTTGTGGAAGAATGAAGCACAAAAAAGCGCGGGTGGTGTTTGATGGGGAAAATCTTTAATACGACAGGGGTGTGCAGACCCGACAGGCATTATATGGTCAATATTGATAAGAGGCTGAATGAAATTGAGGAGCTGATTGCTCAGGGCGCATATTTTACCATAAACCGGGCGAGGCAGTTTGGGAAAACGACGACGATCCGGCTGCTGAGAGAGCGGCTGTCCGACAGATATATTGTGTTATCCATCAGCTTTGAAGGAATAGAAAAGGAAGTGTATGCCGGTGCAGTCTCTTTTTGTCGGAGGATCTGCCGGCTTTTATACAACAGAATGTCAGCGCAGCGCGGCGCAGAGGGGATTCCTGAAAAACTGATTGCGCAGATGGAACAAATGTGTGATGGAGAAACCAATCTGGCAGACTTATCAGACTTTATTTCTGCTTTAAGTGCTCAAACAGAAAAACCGGTCGTATTGATTATTGATGAAGTGGATCAGGCCAGTAATCAGGAAATTTTTCTTTCTTTTTTGGGAATGCTTCGAAATAAATATTTAAACAGTGATGAAGAACCGGCCTTTCAGTCGGTGATCCTGGCCGGCGTCTATGATATAAAAAATCTGAAACTGAAGATAAGGACAGATACGGAGCATCAATACAACAGTCCATGGAACATTGCCGCGGATTTTACCGTTGATATGAGCTTTTCTCCGGAGGATATCGGGGGAATGCTGGAAGAGTATGAACAGGATAAACACACCGGAATGAATATAGATGCCATGGCGCTGCTGCTTTACGAGTATACTTCCGGATATCCTTATCTGGTTTCCCGGCTGTGCGGAATAATGGATGAGCGTGTGCCACGGGAAGATGGATTCGACGCAAAAGCATCGGCCTGGACAAAGGCGGGGCTGACAGAGGCGGTAAAAATCCTTCTGACAGAGCCCAATACCCTGTTTGACGATATCGTAAAAAAACTGGCGGATTTTCCGGAATTAAAGAAAATGCTTTGCGCCGTTTTATTCCGGGGAGAAAGGATTCCATATAATGTGTATCACTATGCGATTAATATGGGGTGCATGTTTGGTTTCATAAAAAATCATCAGGGTATGGTGGAAGTGTCCAATCGGATTTTTGAGACATTGCTGTATAATCTGTTTCTGTCGGAGGAGCTATTGGACAGTAAAATTTATAAGGCGGCGGCTTTGGACAAAAATCAGTTTATCTGAAACGGTCAGTTAACCGTAAACCCGCCTCCCAAATCACGAAAGCGAGGAATTTACCCATGAATTTTGCCATGTCATATAGCTGCGGAAAAGACAGTACGCTGGCGCTGCACAAAATGGTGGAGCAGGGGCATTTGCCGGTGTGTCTTGTAATTGTGGTGAATGAGGAGGAGAAACGTTCCTATTTTCACGGTGCGGATTACGGCATGATGAACCGGTATGCCGAAGCGCTGCGTCTGCCTTTGGTGTTATGTCCGACAACAGGGGAGAACTATCATCTGGCTTTTGAAGAAGGGCTGCGAAAAGCCAAAAAGATGGGGGCGGAAGCTGCCTGTTTCGGTGATATTGATATTGAAGAGAACCGGAGATGGGAAGAAGATCGCTGTGCATCGGTTGGGCTGACGCCGTTTTTTCCGTTGTGGCAGAACGGGAGAGAAGAAAATGTCCGGGAACTGATCGGCCTGGGCTATCGCTGCCTGATTAAAAGTATCAATCAGAGGCTTCTGCCGAAAGAACTGCTGGGAACCTGTATAGATAATCATTCGATTGAAGTGATGAGAGCTGCGGGTGTGGACATCTGCGGTGAAAACGGCGAGTATCACACGCTGGCGGTGGACGGCCCGGTATTTCACAAGCCGCTGGTCTTTCAGATCGGCGGCGTGCTGGAATTTGGCGATTATGCGGTGATAGAGGTCAGATAGAAATGTTGTTAAAAGAGTGCGGTTTTCAGATGTTTTTCAAAATCCGCACTCTTTTTATGTTATCATAAAAATTTTTTATAAACTGCGCCGGCACTTATTCCTGTAACTGCTTCGGCACGGCGGTTCAGGAACATGGTTCCACCGTCACCGGAAATTCCACCGTCACCGTAAACAGATCCGCATTGGTTTCCACCTTGAAGCTGCCGCCGCATGCCTCGGTAAAGCTCTGGGCAATGGAAAGCCCCAGTCCGGAGCCGCCGTCGGTGCGGCTTGCGTCGCCTCTGGTGAAGCGGGCGGTAAAATCAATGTCGTTTCGCAGCTCGGACTGTGAAATATTTTTCACTATGGTCAGGGCTGTTCTGCTGTCGCAGGTCAGCGTCAGGTACACCCTGGAGCCTTCCAGAGAATACTGCAGCGCATTCTGAATCAGGTTCTGGAACACCCGGTAAAGCCGCTGTCCGTCGGCATGGATCATAACGGGCGTTTCGGGAATGCCGGTTTTCAGGGACACATTGCTGCTTTGAATCACTTCTTCCATGTCCGCCAGTGTCTGCCGCAGCAGCTTGCCCAGGTCGATCTGTTCCATTTCCACAGGAAGCTGCCCCGAAGCGGCTTTGCTGATTTCGAACACATCCTGTACCATGGCTTTCAGCCGCTGGGACTTATCGTTCAGAATTTTTACATAGTCCCGGATATGCTCCGGCAGTTCTTCCTCCTGATTCAGCAGGTCCACATAGCTGATAATAGAGGTGAGGGGCGTTTTGATGTCGTGAGACACATTGGACACCAGCTCTACCTTCATCCGCTCGCTTTTGATCTGTTCTTCCACCGCAGTGTCCAGGCCCTGCCGGATTTCGTTCAGATCCTGTGAGGCCTTCGCCAGAGGGGAATTCTTGGAAAGGCCGACAGGCCGGGTCAGGTCTCCCTGTTTGACCGCCGCGATCTGCCGGGTCAGCGTCCCCAGATCCCGGGCTGTCCGCCTGTTTTTGACTGCAAAAAATATGGTCCAGGCTATGGCGGTCAGCAGGAGCACCAGAAATACGACGCAATAGGGCAGCGACCGCACGTAGTCGGAATGGTTTATATACGAGAAAAAGTGTATGGTGATGATCAAATATACGATCAGCACAACGAACAGCATCGCTGTCATTGTACCATAAGGGTACATTAACTGTTTCTGGATGCTCATAGTAAGGCTTTTATCGTGAAACAGTTGAAACAGCTTTCCGAAAAGGCTGTGTCTCCAGGGCTTTTCATTATACCGGATATCTCCGATCAGCAGGCAGAGGATAAATATAAAAATGGCAATGCCCGCAATGCTTGACAGAGGACGGGACTGTAACTCATAAGATGTCTCGTAAATGATCTCCGGCATATAGTAGCCATATTCTTCTGCGCCAAGGGAGAAAGCTTTTGCGGACAGGATGATAAACCTTGCTATGCCCCGGCACAGTCCCATGCCAAAGACGGCAGCGGCGATGGCGGCAGATAGTTTGACCTCGAACCAGTGCTTTCCGGTGAAGCTGCTGATCCGGCGGATTGCTGCCTTTCGGTCCTTTCGAAGCAGCAGGGCCAGGATCAGCAGAAGCAGGGCGATGCCGGCGCGGATCATCAGCGCTTTTATGGAGCGGTGCGCATCGGCCATGTTTCGTTCGATCCAGTATAGCTGGTTTACGGACTGCGCGCAGCCGTCTGTGGAATAATCTCCGCTCATATACATAATAGGAGATTTGGCAGCGGCGATGACAATTTCAGCTTTTTTGGTCTTTTCATCCACCGTGAAATTTTTATAGCCAGGCATATACCAGTCGCTGGATTCCCGGTAATAACCGTCGCCGTATATGTCGATATCGTTGCCGTCTTTGGTGATTTTTACCTTTTCGCCGTCGAAGATGAGCAGGAAATTATAGCCGTCGGGCAGGGACGGGGAGCTGCCGCCGGTCAGTCCGGTGCCCTCAGCGTTGGTAAACAGCGTTTTTCCTTCATATTGAATAATGTACAGCAGGTTTTTGTCATTCCGGATCCGCTCATGGAACTGCTCTGCCTGCTGTTCGCGGTATTTCGCCGCCTGGTTGTCGTCGGCCGGGAACCCTGACCCTGGGCTGTAGCCATAAGAAAGCAGGATATCTTCCAGTTCTTCCGCGCTGTAGCCTCCCTGGTCTTCCGCCGTTACGCCAAGATCATATGCGAGTGCTTCCAGATCTTCTTTTTGTATCGTAACGCCGTCCAGGCTTTCAACGGCATAGCCGTAGGCTCCGTCAGAATAAGTCATAGGATAATCATACCAGGAATAATAGTTGTATGAGTTCCATCCGTCCACAGGCCCGCCTGTGGCCATGCCCAGAAAGCTTTCCAGCCGCCCGGAAATAAAATTGCGGAAATCCCGGCTGTTCTGATAGTCCGTTTCCGTTATGGAAGAAACATTTTCCCGTAAAGTATTCAATTGGGTGATTCCTGACAGCAGGCTGTGAAGCAGTATGCCAAGCCCCAGACAGAAAGCAATGATGCCGATCCACCCTTTACATTTTTTCCATTTTGTATCCAATTCCCCACACCACCTTTAAATATTCTGGCTCTTTCGGATTGAGTTCAATCTTTTCCCGGATGCGCCGGATATGGACCATCACCGTATTTTCCGGGGCATAGGCTTCCTCCTGCCAGACACGGCGGTAGATTTCCTCCGCAGGGAAAATCCGTCCGATATTGCGCATAAAGAGATCCATGATTTTCGTTTCCGTGGCAGTCAGCTTCACAGGCTCACCATCGGCATACAAAACCAGTTCTTCCCCGTGCCAGCACAGCCGTCCGTTTTCGATTTCCTGGACCGATGCGGTATGGATGTCCCCCAGGCAGGTGTACCGCCGTAAGTGGCTGCGCACTCTGGCCGCCAGCTCCTGGGAATTATAGGGTTTGGTCACATAATCGTCCGCGCCCATGGACAGCCCCAGCACCTTGTCCGTCTCCTCGCTTTTGGCGCTCAGGACAATGATGGGCAGGTTTTTCCGCTCCCGTATCCGCAGGATGGCAGACAGCCCGTCCAGTTTGGGCATCATCACATCCATAATAATCAGATGTACCGGCTGGGTGGCCAGAAGGTCCAAAGCCTGCAGTCCGTCGTAGGCTTTCAGAACCCGGTATCCCTCTTTTTCCAGCAGGATGGCGATGGCATTTACGATTTCTCTGTCATCGTCCACTGCCAGTATGCATTGGCTCATATTGAACTCCTCCTTAAAGCTGTATTTATCATAGGGCAGGCTCCTTACAAAAGAATGAATACAAATCTTACGGATATCTTACACTTTCATGATAAAAAATAACGGCAGAGCGCCCATGCTCCCATCACCTGCAGCGCCAGGATCAGGGGCATTCCCAGACAGAAAGACAGATGCCGGGTTTTGTGGTGAAACAGAATCATGCCAAAGATGGAACCGATGCTTCCGCCCAGAGCCGCAATAAGGAACAGGGTCTTTTCCGGAATCCGCCGGCGGTGTTTCCGGGCTTTTTGTTTGTCGATGCCCATGGATAAAAAGCCCGCCAGGTTGACGGCAAGCAGATAAACAACCGGCAGCATTGTGGGAAACTTCATTATGGAAAGTATCATATAAAACATCCTTCCCGGGCATATTCCTCCATTACTGCCAGTTCTTTCTCCGTGAATCCGAAGTCCTTTTGCAGCAGTCTTCGTTCTTCTGTCATGGTGGTGTGGGAAACGGTTCGGTTGTCCGTATTGACTGTGACATGGATGCCCATGTCAAACAGCTTCCGTATGGGATGAGGCTCTGCTCCCATGGCTTTTGTCTGTAAGTTGCTGGTATAGCATACCTCCAGGGGTATCCTGTGATCGGCCAGATAACGGCACAGCGCGGGATCGTCCACAGAGCGGACCCCGTGTCCGATTCTTTCCGCACCGAAACGGAGCGCATCCCACACGCTTTTTGCCCCGTCTGCCTCTCCGGCATGAATGGTAAAAGGAAGTCCCGCTTTCCGTGCCAGGGCAAACAGGGCTTCATATCCGGAGGTGGGGTACAAAGCTTCCGCACCGGCCAGATCCACGGCGCATACGCCGCCGCCCAGAAACGCAGAGGCGGTCCGCAGCGTTTCCTCATTGGCGTTCTGATTGTCGCTGCCCCGCATACAGCATAGGATCAGCCCGCCCCGGAAGCCGGGACAGAGGGCGGTTCCTTCCCGCAGCCCCCGGACGGCACCTTCCGTGATTTCCTTCTGGCCGTAGCCCTTTGCGCCGTGGAGCTGGGGGGCAAAGCGGATCTCTGCCTGCATAACGCCCTCTGCCGCCATGTCCCGTATCAGTTCCTTTACTGCGCGGGACACATATTCCGGCGCCTGCAGCACCTGAAGGGGCAGGTCGAAACAGGCCAGATACTGATTCAGATCCCGGCAGTCTGCCGGCACTGTCAGCATCCCGGCCAGGGTTTCGGGGTGAAGGGGGTCTGCTTCTAATAAAATATGCTGTTCTTCGGCCATCTCCCGGACGCTTTCCGGGCGCAGAGAGCCGTCTAAATGTACGTGAAGTTCGGTCATACAATCCCTCCTGTCGTTGAGTCCGCCGATGGCGGCATGAAATCCGGTCAGGCCCGGTTTACTGACTATTGTATGCTTTTTTTGAGGCTCTGTCTATGATTCTGATGAATAATTCCCCTGATGCATATCTTACGGATTCCTTAATTCGGTTTGCGAATTCAGAATTTGGAATTGACAGGAGATATTCTTAATTTTATAATAAAACATTATGTGTGAAAATGATGTAAGAGGGCCGGAGGGGTTTCCGGTCATCTTGTGGTGTAATAGATGGCGTCATCTGTGGAAACAGATGATCGACTGGGGAGGATGCCTGGATGAAGGTACATAAGAGGATATGGGCGGGATGCCTGGCTGTGGCGCTGGTTGCGGCCGTTTTTGCGGGATTGGCCGGAGCGCAGAGGGTCAGCTATGCATATGATGAAAAATCGGCGATTATAAAAGTGAATTCTTCGGTTTATGTGCGCACCGAAGCCGGAACCGGGAATGATGTGGTGAAGGCAGGGGAGCAGGATGTGCAGTTGCCTAACGGCAAAGAAGTGACGATTATCGACGAGGCTTCGGCTTCGGACGGAAGCCTATGGTATAAGATTCGTTTTACATATACGGATGATGCCCAGTACGAGGGCTTTGTCCGCAGTGATTTTGTGGCAATTACGGACGTGGATGACACATTTGAAGCCTATCTGAATGAACAGGGATTTCCCGAAAGCTATAAACCGGCGCTTCGGACACTGCATGCCACTTATCCGAACTGGTCGTTCAAAGCTTTCCATACAAATCTGGACTGGAGTGCGTCTCTGGATGCGGAGACCGTTCTGGGCAGGAATCTGGTGCTGAATTCTACCAGCCCTTCCTCCTGGAAATCCATTCAGAACGGCGCATATAACTGGGACAACAGTACCTGGATCAGTTTTGATTCCGGAGGCTGGGTGATGGCTTCCAGGGATATTGTCCAGTATTATATGGATCCCAGAAACTTTCTGACAGACCAGGCTGTTTTTATGTTTCTGTATCAGTCCTATAATCAGGAAGTGCAGAATAAAGAGGGCCTGGCTTATATTGTGGCCAATACTTTTCTGAACAATAATGATGTGGAGGGTACCAGCTACAGTGATATGCTGATTGCGGCTGCCGAGGCTTCTCAGGTCAGCCCCTATGTGCTGGCTTCGGCAATTCTCCAGGAGATCGGGGCATCCGGAGCAAGCGGCAGTATCTCAGGGGAGAGCGGTCTGTTTAATTTCTATAATATAGGCGCGTTTCGTACCAGCACCCAGAGTGCCGTGCAGCGTGGCCTCTGGTATGCGGGAGGCAGCGGAACCGGCGCTACCAGCTACGGGCGGCCCTGGAACACCCGACAGAAAGCGATTGTCGGCGGCGCACAGTGGTATGGAGAACAATATGTGCGGGTGGGACAGAATACCATCTATCTGAAAAAGTTTAACGTGCAGGGATCCAATCCTTACAGTCATCAGTATATGACAAACGTGGGGGCGGCCTATGAGGAAGCCGTGAAGCTGTCCAAGGCTTATGCGGGGGATTCCCGTCAGGCAACGCTGGAATTCTCCATTCCGGTATTCCAGAACATGCCCGAAACCCCGTGTCAGAGGCCCGGCGGCAACGGAAGTCCCAACTATCTGCTCTCGGACCTTTATGTGGAAGGATATGATCTCTCTCCGGCCTTTGACCGTTATACCACGGAGTACAATGTGATTGTAGGGGAGAACGTGGGAAGCGTCAGCATCGGCGCGGAGGCCTATGACGGAAAGGCGACTATTTCGGGGATCGGTTCGGTTAATCTGAACGTGGGTGTAAATTCCTGCGAGGTAAAGGTGACGGCTCAGAACGGCACGGAAAAAGTTTATGTGCTCAATATTGCGAGAGAGGGAGATACCGGGGGAGCCCCGGAAGAAAATCCGGGAGAAGACCCGTCCGTACCTGCGAATCCGGATCCATCTTCCGACTATCATTTTGATGACAATGCCATGGTGGTTACGGACATTCAGCCTTCTACGCCGGTACAGACTTTTATAGGGAATGTTCATGTGGAGGGAGGCAGCGCGAAGCTGCTGAATCATGACGGTTCCGAGGCTACTGCGGGAGAAGCGGGCACCGGAGACTGGCTGGTGCTGTATGACGGCTCCGGAAATGAGATGAAGCGCTATCAGCTTCTTGTGTACGGTGATGTGAACGGCGACGGCAAGATCAGCTCTACCGATCTTCTGGCGGTGCAGAAGCATATCCTGAGAATGCAGGAGTTAAGCGGCGTGTATCTGACAGCCTGCGATGCGAACCATGACGGCAGATTTACCGCTACGGATCTTCTGGTGATTCAGAAGCATATCCTGAAACTGGATGAGCTGGTACAGCACTGAGCGGAGTCAATCTTACGGCAGGCGTATTCTCAGGGGGCTGCGGAAGCAGACAGGCTGAGAGACAAAAACCGGCAGTATGGGAAGATGTGAAAGAGGCCGGTTTTTGGGAGGGATATAGAAGGAGAAGGATTATGAAAAAACGATTGAGAAACCTTTTGTTGACGGCAGCCGTGCTCTGCATGGCGGCGGCAGGGTTTGTATTTCCGGCAAAAGCGGCCGGGAGCGCCAGAATTTCTTTTTCCGATATTAACTGTAAGGTAGGCGAGACTTTTACGGTGAATATGTCGGTTAATGCGTCGGGCGCTACGCTGGCGGCCATGGATGCGGTGCTTCTGTATCCGACGGACTATCTGGAGCTGATATCTTGCAGCGTGCCGTCACCGGGCAGCTATAACAGTCCCGGGGCGGGAACGATTATTATAAACTGGTATAATGCGTCCGGTTCGGGAAGTTTAAACTGCAGCCTGACTTTTAAGTCACTGAAAGCGGGTTCCACCGCGGTGACTGTGGAAAGCCAGGAGATTGCCGATACGGACGGCAATGTGCTTTCTTCCAGTGCAGCCAGCTCCGCCATTGCCATCGGGGCGGAAAGCAGCGCTTCCAATGATGCGAAGCTGTCGGCTCTGCAGATTTCTCCGGGAAGCTTAAGCCCGGCGTTTTCTCCGGACCGGACAGAGTATTCCATTCAGGTGAATAATGACGTGGCTAAGATTGCAGTCAGCGCAAAGACCAGTCATGAAAAGGCAAAATATGTGATTTCCAGCACGGACCTGGCGGTGGGGGATAATACGGTTACGGTTAAGGTGACGGCCGAGGACGGAAAAACCGTTAAAAACTATGTGATTAAAGTAAAGCGGCTGGAGGGCTCCACCACGACTACGGCAAAAGCCGAGGAATCTTCCAAAGGGGAGGAAAGCAAAGAGGATGATGAAGGAAATGAGGGTGAGGTTTCCGAAGATATCACGGTTATGATTGACGGTCAGATCAGAATGTTTGTCACGTCTTTGGATGGCGTTGTGCTGCCGGAGGGGTACGAAGTGACGGACTATGAGTTTGACGGTCATCAGGTCCAGGCGGCAAGGAGTCTGACAGGTGATCTGATCGCTTTTTATCTGGCGGATCAGGACGGAGAAAATCCCCAGTTTTATCTGTACAACGAAGGGGATCAGACCTTTTCCCGCATGATGAATATCCAGACGGCTTCCAATCTGTACACGGTGGCGGCTCTGGACGCAGGCGTGGTGATTCCTGACAATTATCATGAGATTACGGTGGAGATCGACGGGCTGGATGTCCGGGCCTGGCGTTCCAACGACGATATGGAAGGGACATATTACCTGATTTATGCCATGAACTGGAATGGCGAGAAGGCGCTGTATCGCTATGATTCTCAGGAGAAGACGATGCAGCGGGCAGATATGGCCAGCCTGTACATGGCAGGCACTGACCAGGAGTCCCAGCCGGAGACGACGATCGAGGATCTCCAGTCTAAGCTGGAGGAAGCGGAGCAGGACAATAAAAAGGAGAAATCGGAGCTTCCCGGTTGGGCAAAATATGCGGTGATTGGTGTTCTGGCGCTGATTATCATCCTGGCGCTGGTGATGCTGTTCCTGCGAAATAACGGAAACCGCGATGATGACCGGATTGCGCGGCTGAGAGAATCCAGGCGCAGCAATGGCGATCATCAGGAGTCGGGAGCCGGAACCAGGCGGGATAACGAACCGGATTATGAGAAGGGCGCCGGACAGCCGTCTGAGCCGTTCGTCCGGGGAGAAGATCCTTCCCGGTCTGTGCCTGCGGCGCCCAATGCCAGCGAGCTCAGCGCTATGCTGAACCAATTGGATCAGGAGAAAGAGGAAAATGAATTTGAAATCTTTGATCTTTAATTAAGAATCGGCCTTTCAGGGCATGTTATATGGAAAAGAGTCTGTTATGCAGGCTCTTTTTCCGTCTCTCAGAAAAGTTTATTGAAATTTACTTTATTTGTAAAATTTTCATCCTTGACAGAGGCATATATTTTGTTATAATATCCATATAACAGATATAACTGCTTATTTTCGGGCAGTCCGGCAAAAGAAATGCAGGTGATAAAATGTATGTGGAAATAGATTTTAACAGTGATGAGGCGATCTATATCCAGCTATGCAATCAGATCATAATCGGTATCGCCACCGAGGAAATCAAAGAGGGGGACACCCTGCCGTCAGTCAGGCAGCTTGCCGAACTGATTGGTATTAATATGCATACGGTGAATAAAGCATATGCGGTGCTGCGTCAGGAAGGCTTTGTGAAGCTGGACCGGAGAAAAGGGGCGGTGATCGCGCTGGATGTGGATAAGCTGCAGGCGTTAAAAGAACTGGAGCAGGACCTGACAGTGGTACTGGCCAGGGCGATCTGCAAAAATATTTCCCGTGCAGAGGTGCATCAGTTGGTTGACGGGCTTTTTGATTCCTATGGAAATCTGAGCTGCGGTAAAAAGCCAGGGAAACAGTGAGTATATGATACGGGAGGGCCTGCGTATACGGCGGGCGGGAGGTTATTATGTTATGTGAGAGATGCAGGCAGAGAGAGGCCAACATCAAATATACGGAAGTGATCAACGGGGTGAAAACGGAGCACAGCCTGTGTGCCCAGTGTGCGAAGGAGATGGATTTCGGGAGTTATTACGCGGCACTGTTTGACGGCGATTATTCGGTGGGAAAGCTGCTGTCCGGCCTTTTGGGTTTTCAGCCTGATGCGGAGGAGCAGGAGGAAAAGAAGATCAATCAGATTGCCTGTCCCACCTGCCGCACTGCTTACAGCGATTTTATCAGGGAGTCCAGATTCGGCTGTCCGGACTGCTATGGTACTTTCGACCTGCTGATGGGGGAAAAGATCAAGGCTTTGCAGGGAAATAATACCCATACGGGTAAAGTGCCGGCAGATTATCACGGACCGACGGAGACAGGGACGGACCGGGGAGAAAAGGCCTCCGGCGAGGAGGAACTGTCGCTGCTGAACTCCAGGCTGAAAGAAGCGATTCAGGAAGAAGAATATGAGCTGGCGGCAAAATACCGGGATGCGATCAGGGAACTGAAAGAGAGGATGGAAGCCGATGTCTAAGTGGTATGAGGATGTGGAGCGGCAGCAGGATGTCTATGTGTTCAGCAGAGTCCGGCTGTCCAGGAATATAAAGGGGCGTGTGTTCCCGGGCAAGATGGATGACCAGGAGGCCAGGCAGACGCTGGGAATGCTGGCCGCAGGCTTTGCGCCGCTGGGACTGCCCTACAGGGATTTAAGCCGCAGTCCGGAAGAATACCGGAAGGGCCTGGCAGAACGCCGGGTTCTGAATTCTGAGCTGGCGAAGCGGCGCACGCCCATGGGGCTGTATCTGTCTGAGGATGAGTCAAAGAGCATTCTGCTTTGCGGGGACGACCATATCAGGATGCAGTGCATCCAGGGCGGTCTGGCATTTCGCAGTGTGTGGGACCGGATGAATGAGCTGGATGACTGGGCCGGTGAACGGTTTGCCTATGCCTTTGATCCGAAGTATGGATATCTCACGGCTTTTCCCACCAATGTGGGCACGGGACTCAGAGCCAGCGTGCTTCTGCACCTGCCGGTAATCTCCAACAGCAAACAGTTCCGTTCCATTATGGATGAGGCGAAGAGAATCGGGATTTCCATCAAAGGCGTTTTTGGAGAACCTGCGGAGAACTATGGGGCGCTTTATTATGTGTCGAATCAGAAGACGCTGGGGCTGACGGAGGATGAGATTATCGTCAGCGTACAGCGGGTGGCGGCCCAACTGGCCGGGCAGGAGCGCAAAACCAGGCAGGAGCTGCTGAAAGGACACAGAAATGAGCGGGAGGACGAGGTATACAAGTCCTACGGCGTTTTGAAGTATGCCCGGAAGCTGACCATGAAGGAAGGGATGATCTATCTGTCCCAGGTGAGAGGCGGCATCTATGACGGTGTAATCCGAACGGAGAAGCCGGCCAGCATCTATGGCCTGATGCTGGGAATCCAGCCGGGGAATCTGCGGCTGACCATGGGCAGTTTCGAACCGGAAAAGATCGACTATGTCAGGGCGGATTATGTCCGCAGCCATCTGCCGGAAGTGGTGTGAGAAAGCTGTGAGACAGAAACAGCACAGCTTCTGAGACGCATTGCTTGACAGCGGCACAGGACGCAGAATGGGGCCGAAATCGACTTGAAACCAAATGCGGCGAAAGAGGTTCGGCGGCACTGTATTTAGGAGGAACCTGTATATGTATGAAGACAGATTTACCAATAAAGCCAGGGAGAGCCTGGAACTGGCCGTGGAAGCGGCCGGGGAGTTTGAACATGGATATGTGGGTACCGAGCATATCCTGATCGGCCTGTTAAGAGGCGACAGCGGCGTGGCCGGCGCCGTTTTAAAAAACAATGGTGTGGAAGAAGAAAAGGTGATTCAACTGGTAAACCAGTTGATCGCGCCGGCGGCCACGGTGCAGCTGGCGGAACCGGAAGGGTATACCCCCAGGGCAAGGCGGGTGCTGGAAAACAGCTACCGGGAGGCCAGAAGGTTTAAGTCTGACCTGATCGGAACCGAGCATATCCTGCTTGCGATCATTAAGGACAGCGAGTGCGTGGGCGCCAGGCTTTTAAATACCATGCATGTGAATATCCCCCGTCTGTATGCGGATCTGATGATGTCCATGGGTGTGGAAGGAAACTCCTATAAAGAAGATATGGAGAACAAAAAGTCCCGTGGAAAGGAGCGGAGCAATACGCCGGTTCTGGATACCTACAGCCGTGACCTGACAGCCCTTGCCAGGGACGGAAAACTGGATCCGGTGATTGGCCGGGAGTCGGAGATTCAGCGGGTTATTCAGATATTAAGCAGAAGGACAAAGAACAACCCCTGTCTGATCGGAGAACCGGGCGTGGGCAAGACTGCCATCGCGGAAGGGCTGGCGGCAAAGATCATTGCGGGAAATATCCCTGATACGGTGAAGAATAAACGGGTGCTTACGCTGGATTTGTCAGGCATGGTGGCCGGTTCCAAATACAGAGGCGAGTTTGAAGAACGGATTAAGCGGGTGCTGGAGGAAGTGCGGTCAGACGGGGATGTACTGCTGTTTCTTGACGAGCTGCACACCATTATCGGCGCCGGCGGCGCCGAGGGAGCCATTGATGCTTCCAATATTTTAAAGCCGTCTCTGGCCAGAGGCGAGATCCAGCTGATCGGCGCCACCACCATTGACGAATACCGGAAATATATCGAGAAGGATGCGGCTCTGGAGCGGCGGTTCCAGCCGGTGAATGTGGAGGAACCCTCAGAGGAGGAAACCCTTGAGATTTTAAAAGGGCTGCGGGACAGTTATGAGGAGCATCATAAGGTGACGATTACCAATGATGCGCTGAAAGCGGCGGTGAAGCTGTCAGCCCGCTATATCAATGACCGTTTCCTGCCGGATAAGGCCATCGACCTGGTAGACGAGGCATCTTCCAAGGTCCGTCTGACGGCTTATGTGGCGCCGAAAGAGATTAAAGAATTAGAGGAAGAAGTTGCGGCACTGGAAAGCCAGAAGGAAGATGCGATCCGCAGCGAGGCCTATGAAAAGGCCGGTGAGATCAAACGGCTTCAGGAAGAAAAACGGGCAAGACGTCAGCAGCTTCTGGACAACTGGGAGCAGGAGAAAAAAGACCGCAGGCTGCAGGTGACAGAGGGCGAGATCGCCGATGTGGTTTCTCAGTGGACGAAGATTCCGGTGCGGAAGCTGGAGGAAGAAGAGTCGGAGCGGCTGAAAAATCTGGAGTCTATTCTGCATCAGCGGGTAGTGGGCCAGGAGGAGGCGGTGACAGCCGTAGCCAAAGCAATCCGAAGGGGCAGAGTGGGTCTGAAAGATCCCAAACGTCCGATTGGCTCTTTCCTGTTTCTGGGACCTACCGGCGTGGGAAAAACCGAGCTGTCGAAAGCATTGGCAGAAGCCATGTTCGGCACGGAAAACGCGCTGATCCGGGTTGATATGTCCGAATATATGGAGAAGCACAGCGTATCGAAGCTGGTGGGCTCGCCGCCGGGATATGTGGGGTATGACGAGGGCGGCCAGTTAAGCGAAAAAGTAAGGCGCAATCCGTATTCGGTTATTCTCTTTGACGAGATCGAGAAGGCCCATCCGGATGTGTTCAACACCTTCCTTCAGGTGCTGGATGACGGCCATATCACCGATTCCCAGGGCAGAAAGATCGACTTTAAAAATACGGTGCTGATTATGACCTCCAATGCGGGGGCGGAACGGATCGTGGAGCCGAAAAAGCTGGGATTTATGGCGTCCAGCGATGAAAAAGCGGATTATGAGATGATGAAAAACAGTGTTATGGAAGAAGTCCGCCGGATGTTCAAACCGGAATTTTTAAACAGAATCGATGAGACGATTGTCTTCCATTCTCTGAATAAAGATCATATCGAGCAGATTGTGGATATTATGATGGCGACGATTTCCAGGCGGACGAAGGAGCAGATGGATATTACCATCGGGCTGTCGAAGGAAGCGAAGGGATGGGTGATCGAGCAGGGCTATGACAGCAAGTACGGCGCCCGTCCGCTGCGGCGCACTCTGCAGAATAAGGTTGAAGACCGGCTGGCGGAGGAAATTCTGGACGGAAATATCCGTTCCGGCGATCAGGTGCATGTGGAGCTGGAAGAAGGGGAACTGAAATTTTCTGTGCCGGAGAAATTGAATTCTGCTGGGAAAAACGAGGGAGATGTGATATACTAGGGGCAAGTAGTAACTGCGGCGGTCCGAATAGACAGGGGCTTAAGTGCCATGGCGATGCGAAAGCGCAAAGCGCCGGTGGACACGCTCATGGTGAGGAACCGCGGCGGAACGGCAATTTGGAGGATAAGAGTATGTCAGTTGTGAAGGAACTGCTGAGAGCAGAAACGGATGGAACGGTCAGCTTTGGGGATTATACGCTGGAGAAGAAAGCAAAGCTGCCGGATTTTGAGCACAAAGGCGACATTTACTATGTCAAAACTTATGCGGAGAGCACCAGACTGGAGAAAAACGGCATGTTTGTCTACGAGTCGGTGCCTGGAACTGCCGTAACAGAGTTCCAGGTCAGAGAGGACGGCGTCAGGTTCTGTGTGGAAGGTGCGCAGGACGCTCAGGTGACGCTGGAGCTGGCAGAGGAAACCGAGTATATGATCTATGTGGACGGCAAAGCGACGGGCAAGATGACCACCAATAAAAGCGGAAAGCTGTCTTTCAGCGTAGAATTGGGGGATAAGCCTGTCGAGGTTAAGATTCAGAAGTAATGGCGAAGGCGAAAACGACAGTTTTTTTCTGTAAAGAATGCGGATACGAGTCTGCAAAATGGATGGGTCAGTGTCCCTCCTGTCATACATGGAATACGTTTGTGGAGGCGCCTGCGCCGAAAAAGGAACACGCAGGTTTGGGGATTTTATCCATGGCGGGGGCAGGGAGTGTTTTTGCGCCGGAGGGAAAGCCCTGCCTGCTTTCGGAAATATCCGGTGAAACTGAAGATCGGGTCGGCACGGGCCTTGGAGAACTGGACAGGGTGCTGGGGGGCGGTATCGTCCCCGGCTCCCTGATTTTGGTAGGAGGAGATCCCGGCATCGGCAAATCCACGCTTTTGCTGCAGGTATGCCGGAACCTGGCGGCATACGGAAAAAATGTGCTGTACATATCCGGAGAGGAATCTCTGCGTCAGATCAAGCTGCGGGCCGGACGCATGGGGGAGTTTCAGGGAAATCTGAAATTTCTGTGCGAGACAAATCTGGATGTGATTGTCCGGACCGCCGGGGCGGAGACTCCGGATGTGATGGTGATTGATTCAATCCAGACGATGTACCGGGAGGAAGTTTCCTCGGCGCCCGGCAGCGTAAGTCAGGTGCGGGAGTCCACCGGCGTGCTGTTAAGCCTGGCGAAAGGAAAGGGCGTATCTGTTTTTATCGTCGGCCATGTGACCAAAGAAGGCGTGGTGGCAGGTCCCAGGGTTCTGGAACATATGGTGGACACCGTGCTGTATTTTGAAGGGGAGCGGAGCGTTTCCTACCGGATTCTGCGGGGCGTGAAAAATCGTTTTGGCTCAACCAATGAGATCGGTGTGTTTGAGATGGAGGCCGAAGGGCTGCGCCAGGTGCTGAACGCCTCGGAGTATATGCTGGAAGGCCGTCCGGAGGACGCCTCCGGCTCTGTAGTCACCTGCTCGATGGAAGGGACCCGTCCGGTTTTGCTGGAGATTCAGGCGCTGGTCTGCCGTACCAATTTCGGTATGCCCAGACGAACGGCAGCCGGAACGGACTATAACCGGGTAAACCTTCTGATGGCGGTACTGGAAAAGCGCGTTGGCTTCAAGCTGTCGGAATGTGACGCCTATGTCAATATTGCGGGCGGCATCCGCATTTCGGAGCCGGCCCTTGACCTGGGTATCGTGATGGCGCTGGTTTCCAGCTATCAGGACAGGGCGCTGCCAAAGAAAACCATTGTGTTCGGCGAGGTGGGCCTGTCCGGCGAGGTCCGGGCGGTAACGATGGCGGAGCAGCGGGTGGCGGAAGCCGTAAAAATGGGGTTCGAGTGCTGTATCCTGCCCAGAGTATGCCTGTCTAAAATGAAGCAGATAAAAGGTATCCGCCTGCTGGGAATCTCCAATGTGGGAGAGGCCATACGGGCCGGGTTTTCATAAAAAATAGCCGGCATGCTCCGCAAGGATGCACAGGGTCTGCCCCGGCGAAGCGAGGGTACGCAAACGCAGCGTCAGGGATTGTTCTTTAAATAGTCTCTGGTGATCCCGAACACCTGCCGGTTCAGAAGGGCGAGAGCCGCCAGGTTTGGAATGGCCATCAGGCCGTTAAACGTATCGGACAGATCCCATACCAGCTGCAGTCCGGCCACACAGCCCAAAGCCGCAACGACGGAAAACAGAATCTGGTAGGGGGCGGAAACCGTTTTTCCCAGCAGATAGACGGCGGCTTTTTCTCCGTAGTAGGACCAGCCGATCAATGTGGAAAAAGCGAACAGCGTGATGGAAATACTGATAAAACTGCCGCCGAAGCTGCCGAATACGGTGGCAAAGGCATTTCCGGTCAGTGCGGCGCCGTTGGGCAGCAGGTCAAAGGCGGCGGTGCCCAGCGCGCCGGCATAGAGGTTCTGGTCGTAGACGCCGGAGGTCAGGATGGCCAGCCCGGTCAGGGTGCAGACGACGATTGTATCAACAAACACTTCAAAAATTCCCCACATTCCCTGTACCGCAGGTTCTTTGACATCGGAAGCGGCGTGGACGATCACGGAGCTGCCCAGACCGGCTTCGTTGGTGAAAACGCCCCGCGATATGCCGGTGCGCATGGCTGTCATTATGCCGTATCCGGCGATGCCGCCCAGACCGGCCCGAAACCGGAATGCTTCTCTGAAAATGGAGATTAGCACGCCGGGAAGGGCGGAGAGATGGCTGAGGATTACGACCATCGCACCGGCGATATATAGAAGGGACATAAAAGGAACCACCTTTTCCGTTACCCGGCCGATTCGTTTGATTCCTCCCATAATCACGACGGCGAGGAGTAAAGCTGTCGCAACAGCGGTGACGGCAGGAGGGATACGGAAGCTGGTATGCAGGGCGCCGGCGATAGAATTGGCCTGGGCCATGTTGCCCACGCCGAAGGAGGCGAGGACGCAGAACAGAGCGTATCCCATGGCCAGCGGACGGCAGTGAAGCCCCCGTTCCATGTAGACCATGGCGCTTCCCTCCCATTCTCCGCGTTCATTGCGGTAGCGGTATTTGATACCCAGCACATTTTCCGCGTAGCTGGTCATCATGCCGAGAAAGGAGGAAAGCCACATCCAGAAAACAGCTCCGGGGCCGCCGACGGTGATAGCGGCGGCGATCCCGGCGATGTTTCCTGTCCCTGTGGTAGCGGCCAGCACCGTACACAGAGACTGAAACTGGGAGATGGAATGACTGTCAGAGGCTTCCGTTACCTTCCGGTCCCGGAAACATGCCAGTATGGTGCGGCGCATCCACAGGCCGAACCGGGAGATCTGAAAAAAGCCGGTGCCTGCGGAAAACCACAGCCCTGTGGCCAGGAAGCAGACAAGCATCACGGGTCCCCAGACAAACCGGCTGACCGGTTCGTTAACCGCGGCGATCCATTCTGTGACTGTATTCATAGTAGTGTTCTCCCAGAGTATATTTTATATTATCAATCCTATGTGCGGGCGGCGGAGATATTCCATGTTTCGAATCCTTTCGTATTATCTCCATGGCTTCGGGGGAGGTCCTCCCGGCCCCGGATGAGGCCCCGGTCCTGGAAAAGGAGGCCTTGGTCCGGGATGGGGTCCCGGCCCCGGAGGGAAAGGAGGTCTCGGTCCGGGATGAGGTCCCGGCCCGGGAGGAAAAGGAGGCCTTGGTCCGGGATGAGGTCCCGGCCCCGGAGGAAAAGGAGGTCTTGGTCCGGGATGAGGTCCCGGCTCCGGAGGAAAAGGAGGTCTTGGTCCGGGATGAGGTCCCGGTTCCGGAAAGGGCGGTCTGGGAGGCGCAGGCTGTCCGGAACCACAGAAGCTGCACCCTTTGCGTTTGCGAAAAGGAAATTGTGACCAGATAAGCATAAAGTTTACAATCCTGCTTTTTTATTAATGTATGTAAAAAAAACTGTTTTTGTGCTATCATGAAATGCAGGGGATGTCCGAAAACAGTATCTGACAGAAGGGTGTTTTCGGGGATATGTCGGCAAAGCCGGTCTTATAAAGGGCAGGCTGAACGACAATGGTTTGACACAGGGGGGCAGGGGTTGTGAGAGAACGAAAGAAATGGGCAGTAACCGGCATACTGCTGGCGGCGGCGCTGACACTGCAGGTTCTGGCCAGATATACAAAAGGATTTGCCGACTGGTACGGCACCGGGATTTATCCACGTATGGTTTTTGTGGTGGGCGGATTTTTTTCTGTTTTTCCGTTCAGTGCGGCGGAGCTGGGAGTGTATCTGTTTCTGGCATGGATTGCGCTGTATACGGCGGCGGCTGTCATTTTGGCATATCGTCACAGACCCGGTATCTTGAAAAATTACTGTGCTTCCCTTGCGCTGACGGCATCGGCGCTGCTTCTGATTTTTACGCTGTTTTGCGGAATCAATTATCACAGTGTCTGCTTTTCGGAAAATGAGGGCTTTTCCATGGAACGGTCCTCAAAAGAGGAACTCCGCGAACTGAGTGTGTTTCTGGCTGAGGAGATCAACCGTTGTGATATGGCGCTGGCTGAGAGAGCAAACCGCGGTGATACGGCGCTGCCCATGGAGGGAGACCTTCGTTTTACGTCGCCGGATATGATGGAACAGCAGGCGGTTCTGGCCATAAAAGAAGCGGGTAAAACCTACGAAAGCCTGTCTGGTTTTACTCCTGAGCCGAAAGCAGTCTGGCAGTCCGGCCTGCATGGCATCCGATCAGCCGCAGTTTGCTTACAGCGGTCATATGCTGGCATTCAGCCATGCTATGGACGCGCTGTGGAATGCCGGGGAGAGGGATGCATATCGGGAGATTTACGCCGGGCTCTGTCGGAATGCGAAAGAGGATTTGCAGGCGGACAGCACATTCTGGCATCAGTATGACGGGAAGGCAGCGGAAGTGTCTCAGACAGTGAACAATACATACTTAAAATTAAACAGTCAGGACGACGGCGTGAAAAGCTACGGGAGAATGGTAGATCTGCTGCTGGCGTACAGACGCAGTGTCAGGTGATTGATGAAAAACAGCATAGCCCTGGGAAGGGAGCTGCGAAATGATAAAAAGTGAGGAACTGCAGGATGAAAAGAATCGCGTTGATGGTTATGAAATTGATTTGGATTGCGCCGTTCTGGTTTGCCCGGCTCTGTATCTGGGGGAAAAGCGACCGGCATACGGAACTGGAAAAATATTCCTTTCTCAAAATGGTGACAACCAGGGTAAATCAGGCAGGCAGGGTGATGATACAGGCTCACGGCATTGAAAATCTTCCGGAAAAGATGGGATATGTGATGTTTCCGAATCATCAGGGAATGTTTGACGTGCTGGCTTTGCTGGAATGCTGTCCCCATCCCTTTACCGTGGTTATGAAAAAAGAGGTGGCGGATGTGTTTCTGGTCAAACAGATCCGTCAGTTTTTAAAGGCGCAGTCCATTGACAGAGAGGACGTGAGAGGTTCCGTGCAGGTGATCCGCCAGATGACAAAGGAAGTGAAAGAAGGCCGGAATTATGTGATTTTCGCCGAGGGAACCCGGTCCAAACATCAGAACCGGGTGCAGAGCTTTAAAGGCGGCAGCTTCAAAAGCGCCGTCAATGCAAAAAGCCCGGTGGTTCCGGTGGCGCTGATTGACAGTTTCAAACCTTTTGACACCCATTCCGTGGAAAAAACGGTTGTTCAGGTTTATTTCCTGCCGCCCTTATATTATGAAGATTACAAAGACATGAAATCCGTGGAGATTGCCGCGCTGGTACAAAGCCGGGTATCGGAAAAAATCAATGATATATTATTATCCCAAGGCAGGCAGATATCAGGATCAGCATGATGGGGGATAGCTGTTTTTTTGCAAAGACCTTTACACCTGCCGTCAGGAGCAGCAAAAGAACCAGAATGCCTGCGGCACGGAGGTCGATGGAACTGTCTGCCGTCAGAGTCAGACAGTTGCTGACGCACATATAGACGCCGGTAGCCAGGATAATTCCGATGATACAAGGCTTTAATCCCTCTAAAACAGCCTGGACGTAAGGGTTGTCGATCACTGTTTTCAGCACTACCATTGCCAGCAGGATAATGATAAAAGAAGGGAGAATCACCGCCAGCGTGGCGAGGACAGCGCCGAGGAACCCTGCCTGGCTGCTGCCGACATAGGTGGCCAGATTGACCATAATCGGTCCCGGCGTGCTTTCACTGACGGCGATCATATAGGTCAGGGTTTCGTCTGTCAGCCATCCATGAGAAAGAACCACGTCCCGGATCAGGGGAATCGCGCTGTAGGCGCCGCCAAAGGCAAAACAGCTAACCCGGAAAAAATTCCAGAATAATTCAAGATAGATCATTTCTGTTCACCTTCTTTCCGTAAAAGCTTTGTTTCCAGGGTGAAGAAGAAAAGGCTGATGACGGCGGCAATCAGCATCAGACTGATTGAGGAAAAGTCCCAGGAAAACATATTAATCAGCATCATGACGGTAAAGGAACAGGTCAGAATCGCCAGGGGCAGAAACTGTTTTTTCATATGTTTCATCATTTTGACTGCCGCTTTCACGATCAGAACGCTGACGGCAATCTTAATGCCGTGAAAGGCATGTGCAATCACTGAGATTTCAAGAAAATTGTTTAAAAACAGTGAAATTGCGAAAATAATGAGAAAAGAGGGAATGGTAACGCCCAGTGTGGCAGCCGTTGCGCCGATCAGGCCTGCCTGCCGGTAGCCCACAAAGGTGGCGCAGTTGATGGCGATGGGGCCTGGGGTGGATTCGGCGATGACGGTAACATTCATCATTTCGTCATGGGTGATCCATTTGTTTTTCTCCACACAGATGTTTTCAATGATGGAGATCATGGCATAGCCGCCGCCGAAGGTAAACAGTCCGATCTTCATAAAGGTCATGAACAGGCGGCATAAAATGTGGTTTTCTTTCATAGCTTTTCTCTTTCCGGTAGATTGGTGCATTGTTGTGCGGCTCAGATTTTATCCTATCACGGATAGGGAGATTTTTCAATGATGAGGCGTAATAAAAACCGCTTTGTCGGCAGAGGCTTTCAAAGCGGTTTTTAAAAATGTCAGGGCTTCTCGCATTCCGCGGCTTTACAGACCGTTTCATCGCGGCATTCGCCGCCGTGGTCTGTGGCAGGCCGTATGCGGATGAGGGATGCGTCTTCTCTGCGGAGGGCAATCAGGGTACCGCGTACCTGATAGGCGGCGGATTCCCTGCGCCGTCCGGTCAGAACACAGCGGATTTTTGTTCCTCCGATAAAACCGAGATCTATAAGACGGCGCCGAATCCCGCCCTCTGCGTTAAGAGACAGGATCACGGCAGTTTCGCCGGGACGCATTTCATGCAGATAACAGGAATTACAGTTTGAATCGCATTTCATTGGTTCCTCTCTGAAAAATAGAACTGTTCATTATAATATATGCGAATGTTTTTCCTTGTGTTTTAAAATGTCCTGCCTTATAATAGACGAGGCGAAAAACAGCGAAGGTTTGCAGCCGGGAAACAGAATAAAACAAATCAGAGGATGAATGATGAAGTATACGAATATCAAAGAGGGAAACTTTTTAGAACGTTTAAACCGGTTTGTAGCCCGGGTGAATCTGAACGGGAAAGAGGAGTACTGCCACGTAAAAAATACGGGGCGGTGCAGAGAGCTGTTTGTGCCGAATGCCCGTGTTCTGGTCAGTGAAATCGACAGTGCAAAGCGGAAAACCAAATATGATCTGATCAGTGTTTATAAAGAGGAACGCCTGGTAAACGTGGATTCCCAGGCACCGAACCAGGTGGCCGAGGAATGGCTGCGGGCCGGCGGGCTGTGTTCCGGCATTACAAAATTAGTCAGAGAAAAATCATACGGAGATTCGCGGATTGATCTGTATGCGGAGACAGAGAAGAAAAAGATTCTGATTGAGGTGAAAGGCGTTACACTGGAGGAGGACGGTGTGGTGCGTTTTCCGGATGCGCCCACCGACCGGGGGATCAAGCATCTGGGAGAACTGGAAAAGTCCCTTGCCGCCGGCTTTGAGGCGTATATTCTGTTTGTGATTCAGATGGAGGGGGTCAGATATTTTGAGCCCAACAGGGCCGGTCATCCGGAATTTGCCGATGCGCTGGCGAAAGCCTGCCAGGCCGGGGTTCATATTCTGGCCTGTGACTGTAAGGTGGGGAAGGACAGCCTGGAGATGGGCAGCGAGGTGCCGGTGCTGCTGCGGTAATTTTTTTGGAATGTGGTTGAAGAAATCCTGTAAAAGTGTCAGGGTTTCTTTTTTTATGCCGGAAATGCCGAGGGAAAGATTTGTTTGACTGGCAATGGCCGGATAGCTGAGAGAAAACGGAAATTTTTATATGATAATGGAAATGTAATTATCACGATAATGCATATATCAATGGTAAAAAGCTGATAAAAATCAAAAATAAGAAGAATTTAGGTAAAAATGTATAGAATTTATGAAAAATATCATTGACATATAGCTATAATTTCATTATAATCTAGGTATCGCGATAATCATAAAATAAAAGAAGGTGATAAACATAATAACAATGAATGTGATAGCGTGATAACAAATTGAAATGAGGAGAGGTATCATGAAAGAGAAAAAGGGATTTTTAAAAGTAATTGACAAGAGGGCCTTTTTTCCACCGGCCATCCTGCTGACGATTGCCACTGTAATCGGTGTTGCGTTTCCGCATACGCTGCAAAAAGCTGTGGATGTGACCTTTGATTTTACTACGACGAATTTTGGCTGGTTTTATGCCCTGGGCAGTACTTTTTTAGTCGTGTTCTGCCTTTGGGCGGGATTCAGCAAATATGGAAGGATACGGCTTGGGGGAAAAGACGCGAAACCGGAAATGTCGTTCGCGAAATGGTTTGCGATTGCACTGACGTCGGGAATTGCCATAGGAGTCGTATTTTATGGAGTCGCGGAGCCTATGATAAATTTTACCGCGCCGCCGGAGTTTTCCGGATTGGAACCGAGAAGTCCGGAAGCAGCCGAGGCTTCTCTGAAATACGTATTTCTTCACTGGGCGCTTCATCCCTATGGGATTTATACCGCGGCAGGCCTGTGTCTGGCATTTGTGTTCTGGAATATGAAGCGCAAACTGCAGGTGAGTTCCGCGCTGTATCCTTTGATTGGGGAAAAAGCAGACGGGCAGGCAGTGTCATGGATTAACGCACTGACGATTTTTGCAACGATTGCAGGAATCGGGACCTCTCTTGGCTTTGGTGTTCTGCAGGCTGCGTCCGGTATTAATTATGTCTTTGGAACGGATTTTGACTCCGGCGTCCTGTGGATTGTTATTATTGGGTTCATGGTTTTGATTTACACGGTGGCTGCCTGTACGGGACTGCATAAAGGGGTCGCTCTGATCAGCAATTTGAATGTCTATGTTTATTTTGTTCTTCTTGCCTGGGGGTTTTTATTCGGCGGGGCCTTATTCATTATTAACAATACGGTTACGGGAGTGGGAAAGTATTTATCTTCTTTTGTGTCCGAATCTATGTATCTGGAACCGGCCATGGCGACGGGCTGGGTTTCCTCGAACACGATTTTTTATTATGCCTGGTGGATTGCTTTCGCGCCGTTAGTAGGTGTGTTTCTGGTGAAACTGGCGAAAGGGAGGACCATAAGGGAATTTGTGCTTGTAAATATGATCGCGCCGGTGATTTTTACCTTTTTGTGGTTTGGCGTGTTCGGAAGCTCCGCGATCAGCATGGAACTTGGCGGAAACTGCAATATCGTGGCTGACATTGCTTCTTATGGGTCGCCGGTCGCATTGTTCGCTTATCTGAAGAACCTGCCGCTTTCAGGCCTGATGGTGATTTTCGGATTTGCCGCAATCGTCTTTTCCTTCGTAACACTAGCGGAAGCGCAGACACTGACAATCGCGGAGCTGACCTGTGTGCAGGATGAGGAGGATGAAACGAAATCTGAGCGGAATGCCCCTGCTTCCGTGAAAATATTCTGGGGCGTTCTGATGGGACTGATGGCATTTGCCCTTCTTTACAGCGGCGGTGTAAGCGCCATTCAGACAGCCAGTATTGTCTGCGCACTGCCGATCCTGGCTCTGATGCTGGTGATGGCGGCTTCCTATATAAAAGGAATGAAAAATTATAGAGAGTATGACCAGACGCTGGAAGACGGAGAAGATTATTAACAACAGGAGGATATCATATGTTGACTAATTATAATATCAGGAAAATTCATGAATACAGCATGAAGATTATTGAAAAGACCGGCATGAAATTCCATCATCGGGATGCCGTGGAAGTTTTAAAGAGCCATGGAATCCGCATGGAAGGGAATGTGGCTCATTTTACCGAGGAACAACTGATGTACTGGGTGCGTAAGGCTCCTCATAGCTTTACTCTGTACGGAAGAAACCCGGAGCATACGATGGTGATCGGCGGGGACGTGGTTAACTGCGCGCCGGCTTACGGTTCCCCGCTGATCGTAAAACAGGACGGTACCCGCTATTCCGCGAAGATGGAGGATTATATTAAATTCACAAAGCTGTACCATAATAATGATAATTTTCATGTGAATGGCGGTGTGATCTGTCAGCCCGACGATGTTCCTGTGGAAAGCGCTTCGCTGCTGATGTTTTATGCGGCATACACCCATTCGGATAAATGTATGATGACGGGAGCGGGTGACAGGAATCAGATGGAAGCGCTGTTCGAGATGGCAAAAGCTGCTTTTGGGTCAAAGGAAGAACTGATCGCGCATCCGAGACTGCTGACCATTGTTAATACGAATACACAGATGCAGTTGGATATTAATATGACGGAGACACTGATGACTTTTGCGGAGTACGGCCAGCCTTTTGTAGTGGCTTCGGCAGCCATGGCAGGATCCACGGCGCCGGTGACGCTGGCGGCGACCATTGCTCTGACCAATGCGGAGGTACTCTGCGCGATTGCGCTTGCTCAGATGGTGCGGCCGGGGACGCCTGTTTTGTACGCTTCTCAGTCTACCACATCGGATATGCGCAACGGCGCCATAGCCATCGGCTCGCCGGAAGGAGCGCTGTGCTATAAATACTGTGCCCGTCTGGCAAAATTCTATGGGCTTCCCTGCCGCGGAGGCGGAGCGTTAAGCGATGCCAAAATCATGAATACCCAGGCCGGATATGAATCTATGATTACTTATATGGCCTGCTGTCAGAATAAAATCAATTTCATTATTCATTCAGCCGGTATTTTGGACGGATATACCTGCATGTCCTATGAGAAATTGATTGCTGATTTCCAGATCATTGATTATGTGAATCGTTATCTGAGAGATATAGAGGTGAATGATGAGACGATTCCGGTGGATCTGATTGACGAGATCGGGCATTCCGGCCAGTATCTGACAGAAGAACACACGTTTGAATTTTGCAGAAAAGAACCGCTGACCCCTTTCCTGAGCGTTCGCGGCAATGTGGAGCATCCGGAAGACCAATTTGAAAGAAACGTGGAAAATATGCTCAAAAAGTCCTGGGAGGCTTATCAGAAACCGGAGACAGACGCAGAAGTTTTAAAGAAAATGAGAGAAGTTCTGATGAGCAGGGGAATAAAAAAAGAATTGCTTGACAGTATAGAACAGGCGTAAAGAGACAACAGTATAACAGCATTTTTTGATCGGGAAGGACAAAGGCTTTGCTTTCGCCCGGTCGTATCAGAAAGGGTTTCTGCTATGCGGACACCCTTTTTGACGTGTGCTTCCCTCTTAAAATATGATTGATTTCTTTTCTGAAAATAGTATAATAGATGTCGGCTGAGTGCATTTTGACAGAATTTCGGTCAAATAAAATAAAAGCGGGAAAGCAGATTGGTATGAACAAAAAACAACAGTTTTTAAATGTGACATATGAAATCCTGAATGAAGAAGGCGTGGCGGGTGTCAGCATCAGACGCCTGGCGAAGGAGGTTGGCTGTACCAGTACTGTGATATATCGGTATTTTGATAATGTGGAGCATTTGATTATCATGGCCTCAGTCAGATATCTGGAAAGGTATATTGCGGACTTTAAAAGATATACGAAAGAAATCAGGAACCCTCTTGAACTGAACCTGACGCTGTGGGAGCGGTTCGTTACGTATGCCCTTGAAAAAGTAGATGTTTTTGAAATGCTTTTTTTCGGAAAGTACAAGGAAAGTCTTGTTGATATTATATATGAATATTATGAGCTGTTTTCGGAAAAATTCGAGAACATGGACGGCTTATTGGTCAGCGTCGTTTTTAACGGAAATATTCGTGAGCGGGATTACATCATGTATCGAAGAGCCGCAAGTATGGGATATATAGAACTGGACGCGGCGGAAAAACTGTCTTATATGGATGCGTATATGTTTCACGGACTGCTGATGGAATACAAATTTTGTAAATTAGAAAAAGAGGAAATAGAGATGAACGCGAAAAAGTTTACGGATATTATCAGAAGCGTCGTGGAAAAATTCCGGATTCGGTAAGCGGGTTTTTAGGATTCCCTATTTTAATTTCAGAGATTTAGGAGTATAATAGACGAAAATGGGGCGGGGTCCGGCCATGCCCTGAAACTATGTATCATATGGAGGAATCATTATGTTAGTACCGGTAACAGAAATGCTGCAAAAAGCAAGAGCGGGCAAATATGCGGTTGCCCAGATCAATATCAATAACCTGGAGTGGACAAAATCCGTACTGGCCACCGCACAGGAGCTGAACTCTCCCGTGATCCTGGGTGTATCCGAAGGCGCGGGAAAATATATGACAGGCTTTAAGACTGTAGCCGCCATGGTGAAGGCCATGATCGAGGAGATGGGAATCACCGTTCCGGTGGCGCTGCACCTGGATCACGGAACTTACGAAGGCTGTCTGAAATGCATCGAGGCAGGCTTCTCATCCATTATGTTTGACGGTTCTCATTATCCCATCGCGGAGAATGTGGAGAAAACCCGCGAGCTGGTAAAGATCTGTAAAGAGAAGGGAATTTCTCTGGAGGCGGAAGTGGGCTCCATCGGCGGCGAAGAAGACGGCGTTGTAGGAATGGGCGAGTGCGCCGATCCCAACGAGTGCAAGATGATCGCCGATCTTGGCATCGACATTCTGGCGGCCGGCATCGGCAATATCCACGGACAGTATCCTGAAAACTGGCAGGGATTGAATTTTGACGTTTTGGCGGCTGTGAACGAGAAAGTAGGCCAGATGCCTCTGGTGCTTCACGGCGGCACGGGCATTCCGGCCGACATGATTCAGAAGGCTATTTCCTTGGGCGTCAGCAAGATTAATGTAAATACGGAGTGCCAGTTGTCCTTTGCGGCTGCCACCAGAAAGTATGTGGAGGCGGGCAAAGATCAGCAGGGCAAGGGTTATGACCCCAGGAAGCTGCTTGCACCCGGCGCCGAAGCCATCAAGGAAACCGTGAAAGAGAAGATGGAACTGTTCGGCTCCGTGGGAAAAGCCTGAATCTTTTAAAGAAATCCAAAGCGGACGGAAACGATGATGCGACATAAAATCAAATGGATCATTTTACTCCTGCTGGCGGCGGTATTTATATACTCGGGAGTCCAGCTGTACCGGAGTGTGATGGAATATAAGGTGGGAACGGATGAGTATGACATGCTGGCACAGGATGTCTATGCGGATACGCTGCCGCCGGTAGTTCCGGCGGGCTTTGAACCGGACATGGGCGGACAGGAGGATGAGGAAGAAACGCAGGAACAGGAACAGCAGGATGCGGCTCTTTCCTTTGATATCGGACATGAAAAGCTGCGCGAGATCAATAAAGATTATATCGGCTGGATCGCCATGAATGACCAGATCAACTATCCGGTCGTACAGGGTTCCGATAATACCTATTACCTGACCCATACCTTTTACGGAACGCAGAACAAAGCCGGAACCATCTTTATGGCGGCGGAGAATGAAGAAGGCTGGGATGCTAAAAACATCATTATCTACGGTCATAATATCAAGAATAATACGATGTTTGCCACACTGATGCAGTATGAGGACCAGGCGTTTTTCGAACAGCACAGATATTTCAGTATTTATACGGAGGAAGGCGTTTCTGTCTACGGCATTTTCGCCGCATTCCGGACCGGAGAGACCAGCGAAGCCTATCAGTACGGCTTTGCCGATGACGAAGACTTTATGAATTACATTGCCCTGATGCAGTCCTGGTCAGTGATCGACACGGGGATGCGTGTGGGAAAAGATGATCAGATCATCACGCTGTCCACCTGCACCAATGTGAATAACGGCCGCTTTATCGTTCAGGGAAAAAAGATTGAATGAACTAAAAAAAGTGCTTGCATTTATCCGTAAAATGATGTATTTTAATTGATATGGATAAACGAAGATGACTGAAAAAACAATGGCGTTCCGATTTTGCAGATTGGGGCGCCATTTCTGTTGCGGAGCATCCGGCAAAACGCGCCGCTACATATTGTCTGCTTCGCGGAGGCGCATTTTGTCGGATTGTAGGATACTGATTAAAAACAGGGAGGAAGAAGCAATGAGCGAGATGATCAATGCTGCGGAAGTCTTTGGCGAAAACGTGTTTAACCTGGCTAAGATGAAAGAACGGCTGCCAAAGAAAATTTATACGGAAGTGAAAAATGTAATGGAGAACGGCGGCGAGCTTTCGCTGGAAACGGCGGATGTGGTGGCGAAAGCCATGAAAGACTGGGCCGTGTCCAGAGGCGCCACCCATTATACTCACTGGTTCCAGCCGCTGACCGGCATTACGGCGGAAAAACATGATTCTTTTATTTCGGCGCCGGACGAAATGGGAAACACGCTTCTGGAATTCTCCGGGAAAGAGCTGATCAAAGGCGAACCGGACGCATCTTCCTTCCCCTCCGGCGGACTGAGGTCTACTTTTGAAGCCAGAGGCTATACGGTATGGGACTGCACCTCCCCGGCCTTTCTGAAAGAGGACGCCACAGGCGCGATTCTCTGCATCCCTACGGCATTCTGTTCTTATAAAGGCGAAGCGCTGGATAAAAAGACACCGCTGCTGCGTTCCATGGAAGCGGTCGGCAGACAGGGACTGCGGATTGTAAAGCTGTTCGGCAACACGGAGGCCACACGGGTTATCCCTTCGGTGGGGCCGGAGCAGGAGTATTTTCTGGTGGATAAGGAAAAATATCTGCAGAGAAAGGATCTGATCTACGCCGGCCGTACCCTGTTCGGAGCGCCCGCGCCAAAGGGGCAGGAGCTGGAAGATCAGTATTTCGGCGCAATTAGAGAGCGGGTCGGCGCATATATGAAAGAGCTGAATGTGGAACTGTGGAAGCTGGGAATCACTTCCAAAACACAGCATAATGAGGTGGCGCCCGCCCAGCATGAGATGGCCCCCATCTACGGCACGGCCAATATCGCCGTGGACCACAATCAGCTTGTGATGGAAACGATGAAAAAAGTGGCGGGACATCACGGCCTGACCTGCCTGCTTCATGAGAAACCCTTTGCAGGCGTAAACGGCTCCGGCAAGCATAACAACTGGTCTCTTGGCACGGACAACGGCGTAAATCTGCTGGATCCCGGCGATACGCCTAACCAGAACATCCAGTTCCTTCTGGTGCTGGCCTGTATCATCAAAGCCGTGGACATTCATGCGGATCTTCTGCGGCAGTCGGCTTCCGACGTGGGAAATGACCACAGACTGGGCGCCAATGAAGCGCCGCCGGCGATTATTTCCGTATTTCTCGGGGATCAGCTTGAGGATGTGGTGCGGCAGTTGGTGGAGACCGGCGAGGCGGCCAGATGTATTGAGGGCGACCGTCTTGAGGCGGGCGTAAGCTCTCTGCCTACCATCTCAAAGGATGCCACCGACCGGAACAGAACGTCGCCGTTTGCCTTTACGGGGAATAAATTTGAGTTCCGTATGGTAGGCTCCGACGACTCCATCGCCAGTCCCAATACCACACTGAATGCCATTGTAGCCGAGGCATTCAGCGAAGCGGCGGATATTCTGGAGGAGGCCGACGACTTTGACATGGCGGTGCATGACCTGATCAAAAAGTATCTGGCAGAGCACCAGAGAATTATTTTCAACGGCAACGGCTATTCCGACGAATGGGTGAAGGAGGCGGAGCGCAGAGGGCTGCCCAATATCAAATCCATGGTGGAGGCCGTGCCCACGCTGGTGACGGACAAGGCGGTGGCGCTGTTTGAGAAATTCGGCATTTTCACGAAAGCGGAGCTGGAATCGCGGGCGGAAGTATTGTACGAAATTTATGCGAAGACCATTAATATCGAAGCGCTTACCATGATCGACATGGCAGGAAAGCAGATTATTCCCGCAGTGGTGTCCTATACCACGGAGCTTGCCTCCTCTCTCAGCGCGGTCAGGGAAGCCTGCCCTGAAGCTGACGTCAGTGCCCAGAAAGAGATGCTGGTGGAGACTTCCTCTCTGCTGGCCGAGGCGAGAAAAGCATTTACTGCCCTGAAAGCGGCTGTGGCCGAGGCATCCGGCGCGGAGGAGGGCGAGGCGATGGCCTATGCTTATAAAGATAACGTGGTTCCGGCGATGGAAGCGCTGCGCGCACCGGTTGACAGGCTGGAGATGATTGTGGATAAGGAATACTGGCCGATGCCGTCATACGGCGATTTAATGTTTGAAGTGTAAATCCGGTATTTTGACTAAAAAGATTGAACCCGCCTTGGTGAGAGGCGGGCTCAGTCTTTTTAATATATAATAATGAAAAAGGGAGGAGAGCTGAAATTCAGCTCTATATTATGAAAAAAATTAGTTAGTAAGCATTGGTTGTTTGTTTTGATCTTATGATGATATTATAGATATCAATCATGTCAAGACTATGATGATTCTGTAAAACTTTTTTGAATAAGTTGTGAACAGAATTTGAACGGATGGGGGAACTCTGTTTATCGGTTTTTCCCTGAATCGGCGCCGGTCAGGCGAAGGATTCCACGAATCGTTCCAGCGTTTCGGCGGTTTCTTTTGCCGTCAGCGTCAGATTGCTTCCGGGCAGGTGTGTCATCCAGCCGTGGAAAGCGAGGCACAGGTTTGGTTCTCGGATGCGGACAGAGCAGAGTCCGTTCGACAGAGGGAACTGTCTTGTGGTAAAAAAGCCGATACCCTTTTCTGCGGCTGTGCATATGGCAAGATAGTCGGGGAATGCACCTTCGTTAAAGATGTGCCCGGTCACATCGCCGTTACGGATTGCCTCTGCCAGTTGCCGCATCAGCAGGCATCGCTCCTGCACGGAGAAGGGCTTGACGATTTCCACCGGATAGTCGTCCAGCGTTCCGTCCGTCATAAAACGTTTTACTCCCGCCTCCGAAAAGAAAGTGAAAAAGCGCGGCACAGTCCGGAGCAGAGAAAAGCGTTCTTTTGCCGCAGACAGAATCTGGGGAAATTCCGGCAGTTCCTGTCTGAGATGGGAGTGTACAAAACTTTCGGAATAAAATCTGCCGAAACAGGGCTGGTCCATCGCCGTATAGAAACCGTCCGCTCCGGTACATTTCTGGTAGGAACTTAGAATTTCCAACGGATCGTCCGTATACTGGATCAGGCTGTGGCTTCTGTCTGTCAAAAAGTGAAAATGTCTTCTGTAGCAGGAAATGGAATCCGGATAGCGCAGCAGCAAAGCGCAGGAACCGTCTTCTGACAGACAGACCACACAGTTATGCGTTACCATAAAATATGGGAACGGGTCGGTGTAGTGAATGGGAGCGTTGCTGTCATAATAATAATAGGGGTGATAATGCTGTCCCGACAGCAGACAGATCGGCAGAATGCGGCAGAAGCTTTTCAGATTGTGAAGATTAATATCCGCGCCCTGGGCAGACGCCGCATCGAAGCAGATAATCTGACGGATCTCCATGGTTATTTTATCATCCAGATAGCGGTGCAGCAGTTCGGTAACCAGAAACGTATCCGAAGGCGGCACGGTCAGTTCCAGCCGGGCATCCGGACGCAGCATTTCCTCGGAGAGAACCATACGCAGTAAAAACTGTACATTTGTCTCGCCCATAAAAACGGACCGGTCCCTCGCATATTGCTCAAGGTCTATGAGAAGCCTGGTTTCTTCGAAAGCCGGTGCCGAAAAGTCCAAGCAGGACAGGTTGTAGAACAGCTTGTCGATCATCTCATAGGAGCGGCGCAGGCCCTTTTTTGCAAATTGATCGTCATAATAGGAACGCAGCTTTTTTTCTTCTCCCGGAGTCAGACGCAGATAATAGGTCAGTTCTTCCAGGACATGGTAGGGAAGAACCCTCTGGCCGCTCAGCGCCTTGGAAAGCTGTGTGCGCTCCACGCCGATGGATCGGGCCAGGGAGGAGACAGTTATTTGTTTGTTTTTCAGCAGTTCGCGTAAATATTCACTGAATAAAAGCATGGTTCCACCTCTTTTTCCGCAGATTTGTAAAACTGCTTTAACTATAGCACAGAAGCAGTAAAAAATGTGTGCGCAAATTTTTGAGAAATTTTGCACAGATGTTGTCACACCGCGGGAGCAGGGTATTTCCTATGCCTCTTATTTCGGGAACCGCTTTACAGGGACACATTGTTTTGCTAAAATAAATTGAACTGTAACTGATCCATATGATGCGGCGAATTTTCACACAAAGGGAATCCGCGTCAGAAAAGAGGAATAAAAAAATGGCAATGACTTATAAGTGCCCTTCCTGCGGTGCGTCGATGGCTTTTGACGGGGAAAAAGGAACGCTGTCCTGTGAATACTGCGGCAGGGAGCAGCCAGTGGAAGAAGTTGAGCAGTCTCTGAACCCGGAGGAATATGAAGCGCTGGAGCCTCAGACCGGAAAAGCGGACGGGACCTTTAAGGTTTACCGCTGTGCCTCCTGCGGCGCCGAAATGCTGACAGACGAGCATACCTCCGCCACAATATGCAGTTTCTGCGGTTCCCCCGGACTGATGGAAGACCGGCTGACCGGACAGCATAAGCCCAGCCGGGTGCTGCCTTTTCAGATTTCCCGGGAGCGGGCGGAGGATATTTTCCGCCGGTGGACGAAAAAAGGGCTGCTGACTCCGGGGGATTTTTCTTCTCGGAATACGCTGGAAAAAATTACGGGAATTTACGTGCCCTATTGGCTTTATGATTATGACACCAGCGTGACGCTGACAGCTCACTGCACCCGGATACGCCATCAGAGAAAAGGAGATTATGACTATACATATACCGATCATTTTCAGGTGTATCGGGAGGTGGAAGGAGATTACGACGGGGTTCCGGAGGATGCTTCCGAGAAGATGGAAGATGAGCTGATGGAGCGGGCGGAGCCCTTTGACTACAGCCAGATGAAGCCTTTTGAGATGCCCTATCTGGCAGGGTTTCTGTCGGAAAAATATAACTATACCAGCGCGGAGATGGCGAAACGGGCCAAAAAGCGGGTGTCTGACATGGCGTTTGGGGCGGCGCGGGGAACCATTAACGGCTACGCAACGGTCAATGTGACGTCGCAGCGGATCCGGCTGCGGGAAAAAGCGGTGGAATATGTGCTGCTTCCGGTGTGGATGCTGAATTACAGATATAAGGGAACCAACCGGCAGTTTCTGATTAACGGACAGTCGGGGAAAATGGTGGGTACGCTGCCGGTCAGCACCGGAAAAGCGGCGGCCTGGTTTTTCGGCATTACGGCGGCGGTATTTTTGCTGCTGAATCTGCTCTTAGGGGTATAACAGGGGGGTATTTATGAAAAAAGCAGTGACAACGGCGGTGCTGATATGCTTCTGTATGCTGTGCGGCTTTACGCCCCGGATGCCGGAAATGTTTGACGGAGCGGATCTGTTTACGGCGGAAGAAGAAAAACGGCTGCTGGAGGAAGCAGAAAAAACGGCGGAACGGACTGAGACACAGATTGTTTTTCTCACTTATGAGGATGCCGGAGGCAGGAGTACGGAGAAGTATACCGATGATTTCTGTGACGACCGGGAATTCGGTTATGGCGACGAGGAAAAGAGCTTTATGATGCTGGCCATTGATATGGATAACCGGGAGGTGTATGTAAAGACCGGCGGAACTGCGATTGCCAGGGTTACGGACCGTGAAATCGAATATATTTTAGATGAGGTTTTTGAATGGATGCCGGACAGGGACTATTATCGGGCGGCGGAGACTTTTCTGGAAGCGGCCGAAAAAGCGCTGGAAGAAGATCTGTTTTCTGATACGGCGGCCGGCGGTGAATACGGGTACGGCGCGGACGAAAGGGAGCCGGACCGGACCGGTTATGGCCCGGAACCGGAAAAGGAGGCTGCCACGGCCAAAGACATTCTGATGCGGTTTCTGATTGCCGTGGGGGTCGGAGGCGCGGTGACGGGGCTGATGCTGCTGGGAAGAAAAACAGGCAGCAGGCCGGGAAACGCCGCTTATATGGCATCTTCGCCCCGTGTGCTCCACCGGTCAGACCGCTATATCAATACCACGGTAGTCAAAACCCGCATCAATACGGATAAGGATTCCGGTTCCTCTGGCGGCGGTTCGGGCGGTTCCTTCCATACCAGCAGCGGCGGCAATTCCTACGGCGGAGGCGGCAGAAGCTTTTAGAAACGCCCTTGGTTTGGGGATTGAAAAAATGGAAATAATCGTTTAGAATGTATAGATAATTACAATGAAAAGAGGAAAAAATAATGGCACAGAATCCGATTGTAACTTTTGAGATGGAAAACGGCGATATCATGAAAGCGGAATTATATCCGGAGATCGCGCCGAATACGGTGAACAACTTTATCAGCCTGGTCAAAAAGGGTTTTTATGACGGCCTGATTTTCCATCGGGTAATCGCCGGCTTTATGATTCAGGGCGGCTGTCCCCAGGGCAGAGGCACAGGCGGTCCCGGCTACCAGATCAAAGGGGAATTTTCCGGCAATGGTTTTGCCAATGATCTGAAACACACGGAGGGCGTACTGTCCATGGCCAGGGCGCAGGACCCTGACAGTGCGGGTTCTCAGTTCTTTATTATGCACAAAACCTCTCCCCATCTGGACGGCTCTTACGCCGCTTTCGGAAAGCTGACCGAGGGCTGGGATGTGGTTGATAAGATGACGCAGGTACCCACCGACTGGTCCGACCGACCGTCTGTGGAACAGAGGATGAAGCATGTGACTGTGGAGACTTTTGGCGACGATTATCCGGAACCGGAGAAATGTTGAAAATATTATCAGATCGAATCATTGATACCCAAAAAAGGGCGTGGATGATCTGCCTGGTCTTCTGTGCCGGCATATTGCCGCTGATTGCGATCACGCCCTTTGATCATCCGTCGGCCGATGATTTTAATTATTCGGTGCTGACGCGTCATGTATGGGTGGAAACAGGATCGCTGCTCCAGGTGTTAAAGGCGGCAGCCGAGACGACGGTATATTATTTTAATGAATGGCAAGGGCTGTATGTGTCTCCGTTTCTGCAGGCGCTGCAGCCTGCCGTATTTGGGGAGTCTGTTTATATGGCAGGCCCTTTGTTTCTGCTGTCCGCTCATGTGGCGTCTACCCTGTTTTTCTTTTATGTGCTGGTCAGGAAAGTCTGGCGGGGAACCAGAAGCCAGTGGATGGAATTGTCCTGTATCGGCCTTTTTCTGATGATTCAGCTGATGCCCAGTGCGGTGGAGGGCTTTTACTGGTATAACGGTGCGGTCAACTATACATTTTTTTATGCCCTTCTGATGCTGATGACGGGGCTGACCTGGTACTGTGATCAGACGGCGCGGAAAGCAGTGCGGGCCGGACTGACGGTATTGCTGATGCTGCTTGGGTTTGTGCTGTCCGGCGGCAATCAGGTGACTTCTTTTGCGGCCGTCTTATTTTATCTGATATGCGGGATCGTCAGATGTCTGGGCCGGGAGAAAAAGAAATGCCTGCCTTTGTTTCTCATCTGTCTGTCGGTTTCGGCAGGATTTATCCTGAATGTTACGGCGCCGGGAACGGCGGTGCGTCAGGCGACCTGTCTGGACAGGCCGGGTGTGGCGGGGACGATTCTTCTCTCCATTTCCGATACCCTTTCCTATATGACCGACTGGCTGCGTCCTTTTTTCCTGGTCTGTCTGGCGGCTGCGGTTCCTTCTGCTTTTGGAGTGGCCCAGAGCTTCCGCAGAGAAACAGGATTTTCCTATCCCTGTCCGCTGCTGGCGGTGACGGGGGCGGGAGCGGTGATGTCGGCCCTGTTTTGTCCTTCGATCTATGCCCAGGGATTCAGCGGAAATTACCGGCTGATCAATGTGGCTTATTTTATTTTTGTAATTCTGATGGTTGTTCTGCTGGTTTACATGCTGGGATGGATTTCCGTGAAAGCAGAAGAAGCGGGATTTTTGGAGGTGAGGAAAAAACTGGAAGAATCTGCCGGCAGAATCCGCTGTAGGTCTGCTGCCGTATACCTGCTTGTGTTTCTGGTGTTTTTTTATCCGGTCCGCGAAGAACTGTCCGGGTTTAATGCGCTGACGTCTCTGGCAAACGGCAAAGCCGCACAGTATGACAGAGAGGCTGACGCCCGGATTGCCCAGGTCAGGGAAGGCGGTGCGGATGAGATTGTAGAACTGGAACCCTTTACGGTGAAGCCGAAAGTCCTGTTTTTCGAAGATCTGGACAGATCGCCGGACAACTGGAAGAATGAGGCTATGGCGGAATATTACGGGTGCGGGGGGATTGTGCTGAAAGAGGAATAATCGGGTGTTAGAATAAAAGAAAAGGCTGTAGACAGGAGGCCATGATTCTGAGGAGTCATGACCTCCTGTGCTTAGAGGCATCTGTTTTCAGACAGATTTCACTTTGCGATTTACTATTTCACAAACTTATTCACCGCATCCATCAAACCGGTGAGCACCTCGGCCTTCTCATCGTCATCATCGCTGTTCAGCGCTTCCAGCATACATTCCTCAATATGCTCGGCCAGGATGATCTTTCCCAGATTATTCAGGGCGGAGCGGACGGCTGCGATCTGAATCAGCACTTCCGTACAGTTCCGGTCCGTCTCGATCATGGTTTTAATGGAATTGGCGTGGCCGATGATCCGGGCCATCCGGTTTACCAGCCGGGCATTTTCCTCAGGTGAATGTTGATGCATGCAAACCTCCGTCCTAAAGTATGTCTGAACATTGCTTTTCGCTGTCCGCACCGCCCGTTAAGCAGGTCTGCATCTGGCTTTTGAAAGCAATGTTCAAATACGCTTTCATATGCTTCCGAACAGTACGCCCAGGGGTTTAATCCGGTTCTCTGGCCAGCTTTAAGGCTTCGTTCAGCAGTTCCATATCTTCGGCGCTGATTTTTAAATTCGTCACAAGGTTCTGTCCTTCTGCGGTGGTCACGCTGATCTCGATAATGGTTCCCTCGTGAACAGCCTGTCCGATCACCGCCCTGCCGAACATGGGGAGTTTGGGATGATTTTTGATAAAACGGTCCCAGAGGTTTTTCATCTGAAATAGTTTCATGAAGTTATTGTTCATTCAATTCCCTTTCTTGTATCACCCGGATCAGATGATTGATTCTGATAGGACAATGCCGCTCTGATAAAGCCCTTAAACAGCGGATGGGGCCGGTTGGGCCTTGATTTCAGCTCCGGGTGTCCCTGGGTTCCCAGGAACCAGGGGTGATCCGGCAGTTCGCACATTTCTACGATCCGGCCGTCAGGGGAGATGCCGGAGAGGAACATGCCGTGCTCGGTCAGCGCTTTTCTGTAATCATTGTTTACCTCATAGCGGTGGCGGTGACGTTCATAGATCGTCTTTTCTCCGTAAGCTTCCAGCGCTTTGGAGCCGTCGGCCAGCTCGCAGGGGTAAGCGCCCAGACGCAGAGTGCCGCCGATATTTTCCACGCCGTTCTGGTCCGGCATCAGATGGATTACAGGATGGGTGGTGGCAGGGTCTAATTCCGCGCTGTGGGCATCGGCATAGCCCACCACGTTCCGGGCAAACTCGACGATGGAAAGCTGCATCCCCAGGCAAAGTCCCAGGAAAGGAACTTTGTGCTCTCTGGCATACCGGATGGCCGTCAGTTTTCCGTCGATTCCCCGGAAGCCGAATCCGCCGGGCACCAGGATGCCGGATACGTCTTTCAGCACTTCATCGGCGTTTTTTTCTGTCAGCATCTCCGAATCCACCCATTTGATCTCCACATGGGTCCGGTTGTAACAGCCGCCGGCTTTCAGCGCTTCTACCACGCTGATATAAGCGTCATGAAGGGAAATGTACTTTCCTACCAGAGCTATCTGTACTTTATGCTCCGGATTTTTCCAGGCGCTGATCATAGCTTCCCACTCTTTCAGGTCGGGTTCGGGGCAGTCCAGATGCAGGCATCTTAAAGCGGCTTCCGCCAGATGTTCTTTTTCCATGGCCAGAGGCGCTTCATATAATATCTCCACGTCCAGGTTCTGCAATACGTTTTCTTTGGGCAGATTGCAGAACAGAGACAGTTTTTCCTTTAATTTGGCATCAAGAGGATGCTCGGATCGGCAGACGATGATGTCCGGCTGGATGCCCATGCCCTGCAGGGATTTTACGCTGGCCTGGGTGGGCTTCGTCTTCATCTCCCCGGAGGCTTTCAGGTAGGGGATCAGGGTTACGTGAATCAGGATGGCATTTTCCTTGCCGATCTCGTACTGGAACTGGCGGATAGCCTCTAAAAAGGGCTGGCTCTCGATGTCGCCCACGGTTCCGCCCACCTCAATAATGGCGATCTCGGTCTTGTCCGTCGTGTAGTTCCGGTAGAACCGGCTTTTGATTTCGTTGGTGATATGAGGAATCACCTGGACGGTTCCGCCGCCGAAATCGCCCCGGCGTTCTTTATTTAATACGCTCCAGTATACTTTTCCTGTGGTGACGTTGGAATTTTTATTCAGGCTCTCGTCGATGAACCGTTCATAATGTCCCAGGTCCAGGTCCGTCTCTGCTCCGTCGTCAGTGACAAACACCTCGCCGTGCTGGATGGGATTCATAGTTCCCGGATCGATATTGATATAAGGATCGAATTTCTGCATGGTGACAGCGTAGCCCCGGGCTTTTAAAAGGCGCCCTAAGGATGCGGCCGTGATTCCCTTTCCCAGTCCGGAAACGACGCCGCCGGTCACAAAGACGTACTTTACGGGCATTTTTTTGTCCTCCTTCTGAAGTTCCGCAACTCCCCTGCCAGGCCCGCTGGTTCCGGGAGAATTTCCGGCCGCTAAAGCGTCAGTAAATCCTCCCAAGGCATGTCCGGTTCGCTGCTGTTTTTTCATAAATCATTTGACACGATAAAATACATGTACTTAAAAACAAAACATATTAAATTATACATCGGGAATTCATTTATTTCCAGAGCTTTTTACAAGATTTTTCACCCAATTTATAAAAGTTTTAAAAATAAGGGAAATATTTCATACTATCCCGCTTGATTTATGCCGGAACAATCTCTATAATAATTATGAAAGTAAACCAGGCAGACATGCCTGGTTAGATTTAGCACAAGGAGAAAGTGGATGAGTTCGCAGAATAATAAGGATGACGGAGGCGGGAAGCTTCCTAAAAATAGTCAGGGCGTGCTGATTATGGTGATCGCAGCCATTCTGACACTGTTCAGCGTATCGCTTCTGGGCAGTATGATGGACCGGAATACGGAGGAAATCACCTACAATGAATTCCTGGACATGGTGGAGGAAGGGAAGATCAAAAGCGTGGCCATCGAGGCATCCCGGTCCCGGCTGGTGGTGACGCCGAAAACAGAGCAGGAGATCGCCGCAGAAAAGTCCAAGGGAGAACGGGAGACCGGTCAGGCGAAAACGGAAACAGAATCCTCTGCGCCGGATCTGTACGATTATTATATGTCCGCTGCCGGCAGCGAAACCTTTACCGTGGTAATGGCGGAGGAGAGCGATCAGCTGGTGCCCCGTCTGCGGGAGGCGGATGTGGAGTTCAAGGGTGTGGTGCCGGATTCCAGCTCCGCCATACTGGATTTTCTTCTGATCTATGTATTTCCCATCATTCTGGTATGGGTGGTGCTGATGGTGTTTATGAGAAGAACCGGCGGCGGCGGTGTCATGGGCGTGGGCAAGTCCAATGCCAAGGTTTATGTCCAGAAAGAGACAGGCGTTACCTTTAAAGACGTGGCCGGCCAGGACGAGGCAAAGGAGTCTCTGACGGAGATTGTGGATTTCCTTCACAATCCGGCCAGATATGTGGAGATCGGCGCAAAGCTGCCCAAAGGCGCATTGCTGGTGGGCCCGCCCGGAACCGGAAAGACACTGCTGGCCAAGGCCGTGGCAGGAGAGGCCAATGTGCCCTTTTTCTCCCTGTCAGGCTCTGATTTTGTGGAAATGTTTGTGGGTGTGGGCGCTTCCAGAGTCCGGGACCTGTTTAAGCAGGCCCAGCAGAACGCTCCCTGTATTATCTTTATCGACGAGATCGACGCCATCGGAAAAAGCCGTGACAGCCGGTACGGCGGCGGGAATGACGAGCGGGAGCAGACGCTGAACCAGTTGCTGTCGGAGATGGACGGTTTTGATCCGGCCAAGGGTGTGTTTATTCTGGCGGCCACCAACCGTCCGGAGATTCTGGATAAAGCCCTGCTGCGTCCGGGACGTTTTGACCGCCGGATTATCGTGGACCGTCCGGATCTGAAAGGCCGGATTAATACGTTAAAAGTACATGCAAAAAATGTGGCGCTGGACGATACCGTGGATCTGGAAGCCATTGCGCTGGCCACTTCCGGGGCGGTGGGCTCCGACCTGGCAAATATGATTAATGAAGCGGCCATCAATGCGGTGAAGCAGGGCCGCAAGGTGGTGTCCCAGTCAGACCTGTTCGACGCGGTGGAGCAGGTGCTGGTGGGCAAGGAGAAAAAGGATCGGGTGATGAGCGCCGAGGAACGCCGGATTGTTTCCTATCATGAGGTGGGGCACGCTCTGATCAGCGCTTTGCAGAAGGATTCCGAGCCGGTGCAGAAGATTACAATTATTCCCAGAACCATGGGCGCTCTGGGGTATGTGCTGAATGTGCCTGAGGAAGAAAAATACCTGAATTCCAAGTCAGAGCTTCAAAACCTGCTGGTGAAATATCTGGGCGGCCGGGCGGCAGAAGAACTGGTATTTGACACGGTGACTACCGGAGCGTCAAATGATATTGAAAAGGCTACCGGTATCGCCCGTTCCATGGTGACGCAGTACGGCATGTCCGAGGAATTCGGTCTGATGGGTCTGGAATCGGTGGAGAACCGTTATCTGGACGGCCGGGCGGTGCTGAACTGTGCCGACGCCACGGCAGCAGGCGTGGACGACGTAGTGATGAAAATGCTGAAAGACGCTTATGAAGAAGCGAAACGGCTGCTGTCCGAGAACCGTCCTGCCCTTGACCAGATCGCCGCGTTTCTGATTGAAAAAGAGACCATCACCGGCAAGGAATTTATGGAAATCTTCCATAAAGTACAGAACGGAGAAGATATTTTCTTAGAGAAGGAAGAAGATCAGGCAGAGGCAGTTCCGGGAGAAGTGTCTTCGAACAGTGCTTCCGCAGGAGAAGGCGCTTCGGAAGGAGAGTTGCCGGAGGAAAATCCGGATGAGAACGGTACGCCGTCGGAGCCTTCGGCGGAAAGTGCTTTCGGGGAAAAGCATACCGCGGAAGAAGTCCCGGCAGTTCAGGAAAACGAGACTGACGGGGAAAACGAGACTTCGGAGATATAACGAATTTGTTATGCCGGTCTGCAGTCCTTTAAACAGAGGAGTTTTATGAATGGATCATTCTAATATGGAGAGTTCCTTTGAGGAAACAACGGAGTCCATGGAACCCGTGGACTCCTCACAGGCAGATGTTTTTATGATTGAGGAAGAACTGAAAAAGCTTCCGTCATCCCCCGGCGTATATCTGATGCATGACGCCGGGGGCGTTATTATTTATATCGGAAAGGCCATCAGCCTGAAAAACCGTGTCCGCCAGTATTTTCAGAGCAGCCGGAACAAGTCGCCGAAGATTTTGAAGATGGTGACGCTGATTAAGTGGTTTGAATACATCGTCACGGATTCGGAGCTGGAAGCGCTGGTACTGGAAAGCAATCTGATTAAAGAATATCGTCCCAAGTACAATACGATGCTGAAAGACGATAAAAATTATCCCTATATCCGGGTGACGCTGGAGGAGGCTTTTCCCCGTATTCTGTATTCTCATACGATGAAAAAGGATAAGTCAAAATATTATGGTCCTTATACCAGCGGCGAGGCGGTGAAAAATACGATTCGGCTTCTACATAAGCTGTACCGGCTGCGCACCTGCAGCAAAAATTTGCCCAGGGAACAGGGAACGGACCGTCCCTGTCTCAACTATCATATGAATCAGTGCCAGGCGCCCTGTCAGGGCTATATCTCGAAGGAAGAATATGCCCGGTCGGTTTCCCGGGCGCTGGATTTTTTAAATGGCAAAAGCTTTGATAAAATCGCCGGCGAGCTGGAAGAAAAGATGCGGAAAGCCGCCGAAGAAATGGATTTTGAAGCGGCTGCCAATTACCGGGACCTGCTGTTTGACGTGCGGAAGATCGCGGAAAAGCAGAAGGTGACGGACAGCGGACTGGAGGACAGAGATATCGTGGCTCTGGCCATTGAGGGCGGAGACGCGGTGTGCCAGGTGTTTTTTGTCCGGGAAGGCCGGCTGATCGGGCGGGATCATTTTCATCTGGCCGTGGCTGTCGGAGATACGCCGTCTCAGGTGCTGACGGAATTTGTCAAACAGTTTTACAGCGGTACGCCCTTTGTACCGCGGGAGCTGTTTCTGCCTTTTGAGATTGAGGAACAGGAGCTGATCGAGGGCTGGCTCGGCTCACGGCGGGGACAGAAGGTGTCTGTCCGCGTGCCGAAAAAAGGAGAGAAGCATAAACTGGTAGAGCTGGCGGAGCGGAATGCCCGGATGATTCTGGGGCAGAATAAAGAGAAGATGAAACGGGAGGCCATGCGGACCACAGGGGCGGTACGGGAAATTTCGGAATTGCTGGGGCTGCCCGGCATCGTCCGGATGGAAGCCTTTGATATCTCCAATATCAGCGGATTTGAGTCGGTGGGTTCCATGGTGGTATTCGAGAACGGCCGGCCCAAGCGCAATGACTATCGGAAGTTCCGGATCAAGTGGGTAAAGGGGCCAAACGACTATGCGTCCATGGACGAGGTGCTGACCAGAAGGTTTTCCCATGGGATGGAGGAGCGGAAGCAGCTAAAGAAGGAGGAATCAGAGCGGGGACAGTCCGGACAGGAAACGGCCGGACAGGAACCGCTGGAGCGGGAACACTTCGGACAGGCGGAATCCGGTCCGGAGCAGCCGGCAGCGGAGCAATCCGAACGGGACTGGCAGAAGCAGAACCGGCCGGAACCGTCAGGGCCGGAACAGCAGGCGGCAAAGGTGGCCGAAAGTACCGTATACGGCAGCTTTACCCGTTTCCCCGATCTGATTATGATGGACGGCGGCAAAGGGCAGGTAAATGTCGCTCTGGAAGCGCTGGGGCGGCTGGGCCTGCATATTCCTGTCTGCGGCATGGTCAAGGATGACCGGCACAGAACCAGAGGGCTGTATTATAACGGTGTGGAGCTGCCCATCGACACCCATTCGGAAGGGTTCCGGCTTATAACCCGGATTCAGGACGAGGCCCATCGGTTTGCCATCGAGTATCACAGAAGCCTGCGGAGCAAAAGCCAGGTCCATTCCATTCTGGACGATATTCCCGGTATCGGTCCGGCCAGACGAAAGGCACTGATGAGGACCTTCGCTTCTCTGGACGAGGTGAGAGCGGCTTCGGCGGAGACGCTGCTGGAAATTCCTGAGATGAACCGGAAATCAGCCGAAAGTGTGTGGAAATTTTTTCACGGCCAGGAGAACGCGGAGGAACCGGATAACGGGTGTATCAACGGGACCGGAAGCGGGACGGGAGAAGATGCATAAGACCTACAAAAAACAGAGAAATTTTTCGGGAAAAAATTGTTCCCTCAGCCTATATAAACTGGGCCGGAGATTCTTTATAATCAAATAAGGGAAATGTGTTCTGCGGAATTTGTCCTGTCGAGGGGGCGCAGTACACCGGAAACAAAAGAGTTGATTTTATATCATACTTTAGGTAGTACCAAGTGGTTTATGAAAACAGCAGCGGACCGGACAAGCCCCGGGAGGATTTACAGACACTTTAGTGGCTGGAAATCCTCCCAGTTTAAGGGGGCTTGGGAGGGGAGCTGCGGAACTAAATTAGGAGGAGGACTAGCCATGAATAAAATCCCGTTTGATGAAAAAGAATTGAAGGTCGTAGCGGAGGTTCCCGCGTTCGACGGCAGCATGACGCCGCTGTATGATGTGCCTGTTACCAGGCGCGAGGCCGTAAATGCCGCATTTAAGGACAAAAAGCCAGTCTGGCTGCTGGCCGGCGTAGAGCAGAATCTTTTTACGCCCTCCATGCTTCCCGATAACTGTGCCAGAGGGTTTGTGATCGAGAGCACGCCTTATCCCCGTGAAAAATTCGGCGGCAAGGATATGTTCGGCGTGGAGTGGGAGTATGTGGACGTAGCAGGCGGTTCCATGGTAAAGCCGGGCAATCCGCTGCTGGAGGATGTCAACGACTGGAAAGAAAAGATCGTGATGCCGGATATCGACAGTTGGGACTGGGAAGGCAGCGCCGCCAGAAACAAAGAATACCTGGCCAACGGCAATAACAATCTGTTCTGGCTGTTAAACGGCTGCTGGTTTGAGCGTCTGATTTCCTTTATGGATTTCGAGGAAGCTGCCGTGGCCATGATCGACGAGGAGCAGGAGGATGCCCTGAAAGAGCTGTTCCATGAACTGACCGGCCTGTATATGCGGATCGTGGACAAGGCGGTGGAATACTTTGATATCGACGGTTTCTGCATTCATGACGACTGGGGTTCTCAGATGGCGCCGTTCTTCTCGGAGGCTGCCGCCCGCAATCTGCTTCTGCCGGAAATGAAAAGATTCGTTGCCCACTGTCATGAGAAGGGGAAATATGTGGAGCTTCATAGCTGCGGCCATGTGGAGGACCGCTGCCAGATCTTTGTAGAGGCGGGCTTCGACACCTGGACACCCATGCCCATGAATGATACGGTTAAACTGTACGAAGAATACGGAGACAAAATTGCCATCGCCGTCGTTTATGACAAGCCCTTCGATCCTGCCACCGCTACGGAAGAAGAACAGAGAGCGGCCGCCAGAGATTATGTGGAGCGGTTTACAAAAGAGGGTAAGATTGCAACCTATTCTCTGTACAATGCGCCGGGCCTGATGACACCCGCATTCCGGGAAGAACTGTACAAGGCTTCCAGGATCAGGTATGCGAAGTAGGCTGTATCATATTTTGATTGAAATCTTTAGAGGCAGTTTTTCTATTGGATATATTGGAAATTGTGGAATTATGGATTTTATGCCGGAAAGATTTTGATGAATGGTAAGCTTTTGGAATTTAAAATTTTGAGATTTTCAGGATACTTATTGACAATTTCACAGGCATATGATATAACAGTAGGGCAGGTTTTCGCCTGCCCATGTATAGGGGTGTAGTTCAGTCGGTAGAACGTTGGTCTCCAAAACCAAATGTCGAGGGTTCGAGTCCTTCCGCCCCTGGGAAAGCCATATTAGTCCGGACAGAGATTGCGGGGTAATATGGCTTTTATTTATTGTTATTTTTAGAAAGTTCTTCCTGCTGTTCTCTGAGTGCGTCTAATTCGGCTTTTAGTTTGTTTATTAAGGCATCTTTTTCGTTTAATGCAGCATCCTTTTCGCTTATCACAGCATCTTTTTCCTCCAGCTCTTTCTGCTGCTGTTCCACCAGATAAACCATCGTATTATGTTCCAATATCCTTAACGCTTCCGAAAACATCCCAAGCACCTCCTCCGGTTTATGTCTGAGCATGGCAATTTCCCGATAGATTTCTTCGAGCCACGGGTAATCGTTCATATATTTTTCCGCATCTGTCAGGTTCTCCGTAACCAACAGGGACAGCCAGCCGGTCTGTTCGTTCTTATCTTTAGTGTACGGGAATTTCCGGAAAACGTCAAGTGCAACCAGGCAGTATTCCTGTAACAGTTCCATATTCAGGCCGGTATCGAAGGAAACTTTTCCATGGTGTATGTAAGAATCGGGGATTCTGTGGAAAATGCCGGAACCTTTTTCAAAAATAACGATTACATATGATTTTTCGTAACTATGGGTATTATACTTGCGGTTTTAGCTATGATGGGAAATATTTTGTATTTGCTCAAGATGCGGGAGTTACAGTGTTGAGAAAAAGTAATTGAGTGCCGCAATTGTTATACTTATTTTGGTAGTGGCAGCGGTGCATATTTATGTGACCAGCGGCAGGATTAAATAATCAATATGAATCATCTAAGCAGTAAAAATATTTCATCAATTTTTTTCAGCAGGGGAGCATTGCCGTATTGAAACTTTTACATGATATGAAAAAATTATTTGGATTTGCTGAAAACGAAGATGAGTCGGCAGCCGCTGTGTTAAATGGTGGCTGCCGACTCTGCTTTTTAGGTTTTTCAAGACTATGATCCGTACGGCAAAAAGAAAATATAGTGTAAGATGGTATTATATAAATAACATATTCCTGAAAAAATCACCTGAGATATAAATTCATCGGTTTCGACTAAGTTTACTCTTCATCCTTCTTCATCTCCAGCTCGCCTACCTTCTGGTTATTCCCTAGATGATAAGCCGTAATATTCCCGTCGTCCTGCAAAATATAGAAAATCTTGTCGATAAAGGCGCCCCTGGCCTGGGTCCAGCTATCCTCGTCTTCTGTCCAGAGAATTCCTTCCGTAAAACCCTTTTCCGGATCGTAAGAGAAGGTGCGGTACTGTCTGACATAGGTGTCGTCCGTGTACGCCTCGCAGGGGAAGCCGAACAGATTTTTTGCCGGATCGATCAGAACCGCTTTGTAATCGTAGTAGGCTTCGGTATAATTGATTTCCTCAAATACCAGCTTGTCGATCTCCTTTACGTCAGAGGGATCGGAGATGTCGAACATGGAAAGTTTCAGCCCTTCCGAGCGCAGCGTATCCGGGTCTACCTCACGGCCGATGCCAAGCAGCAGATTCTCATCGTAAAAATGCAGGTACTCGGAAAAACCGGTGATTTTCAGCTCGCCCAGAATCTTCGGATTGTGAGGGTCGGACAGATCTACGGAAAACAGAGGATCGATTTGTTTAAAGGTTACGAAGTAACCGGTGTCGCCCATAAACCGGGCGGAATATACCTGCTCGTCTTCGGCCAGTCCTTCGATTTTTCCCACCACCTCAAGATTACCGTCCAGTACATACAGACTGTTGGTACGTTTTTCATTTTCATAGTGGTATCCCAGGGATTCACCGGTCAGATCGTCGGTGATTTCCACCACGTCATAGGAATCCACGGTGGTGACTACCCGGAAGTAACCATTATATTCATTCATGGCGAAAGGATCCAGAATCTCACCCTTTACGGTGCCGGACTTCTGCCCGGTGATCTGGCCGTCTTGATAGGCGAATACGGTCAGATTGGTCGTGCTGGTATCCGTATCCGCGGAACGGTACTGGGTATCGGCCACGTAAATATGGTCCGCAGACACATAATACTGATTCCCGCCTGAAAGAATCGCCTTGCTGTCGGCAAATTTCGTGGGATCTTTCAGGGATACGGAGGCGACAACCAGATAGCTGTCGGTGTCCGTGTTCTCCGGGATAATAATTGAAGCAGCCTCCATGGCCACACCGTTTACGATCGGGATAAAGGAATCCGGATCTTCGGGATCAGCGGTCCGGCAGGGCGTGTACTGGCTGATCAGGTAAAAATATCCGCCGGAAATCCGGGAGCTGGCGGCATAGCCGTCGGTGGTCAGGCTGCTGACTTTTTTCGGGTAGCTGCGGTCTTTGATATCAAAGAAGGTGATCCGTGTCACCGACCGCATATAGCTTTCGGAATCGCCATAGCCGGCCAGCCGTTTTAAAAAGCCGTCCCCGGAGGGAACCTTTGTCTCCAGCCAGAGCTGCTCTACACAGACCAGGGAGTCACCCTGCAGGTAGAACCCGTTGATATTTGTAAGCCCCTCGATCCGGGAGACTTCTTCCATTTGGGAACCATCCGCTTTTACGATGGAGATGGAGTAGTCGGAGCCCTTGCTGTAATCCTGTACCAGATGGAACAGGTAGGAGCCGTCGGTTTTAACCATGTCTTCCTCATCTACGGCTTCTACCTGGACGTTGGTGGTGGAAAAGGAGGCGCCGCCTTCTCCGTTTACATTGTCCGCCGCTGCTTCGGCCATTGTCTCGTTTTGCATTTTACTATTGGCCAGGCTGCCGTTTTCAGCGCCGGCAGCCGGCGCCGCCCCGTCGGCTACCTCCATCTTATAGGAAATATCGCCGCCATAATCGCTGGCATACTGTTCTTTCAGTGCCTGCCGGCGGGCCTGCACCGTATGAATCGTCTGATAAATTTCATCATAGGAAGCGGCGGCCTGAGGGAGTGAGCCTTTGCCTGCTTCTGTCTCCGGCATATCGGCGTTTTTGCCGGAGGCAGAAACGCCGGCGTCCGCGTCCGCCTGTCCGGCGACGCGGTTTTCAGCCGTTTCAGCCGGCGCGGCCAGTCTTTCCGGGCGCAGCGGGCCGAATTTCCACAAGCCCGCGGCGCATATAAGGCAGGCTGCCGCTGTCAGGGCCGGAATGAGACGGCGAAGGGGTGATTTCTTTTTTATGGGAGCGGGCGGCTGCAATTTTTCGGGCCGCCCGGCGCTGTCCCGGCCCGACAGGGGTTCCTGACGTTCATTCAATGTCTGTTTCTGCATGGCGTCCTCCAATGTTTTTCTGACGGCTTCCGGTTTCAAAGAATCGGGAACCGGAATATGTTCTGCGTCTTCCAGCATCTGTCTGATCAGAGCCTGTTCCGATATTCTGCGGTCCATAAAGATTCTCCTTTCTTTTCTTACCATTAAGAAGATTCGGGAATTTCTTATGATAAAATACACTTCCAAACTGAAAGTGGTAAAAGTGCGGCAAAACATTATTTTGTATCACAGGAAGCGATGGTAATTTCCTTGTCATACCAAAATGTTTCGCGGAATTTGCTTTTGACGGATTCAGATTTACGTTTCAAGTGATATTTTCATCTTGTTCAGCGCCCGGTGATATTTGGAACGGACAGTGCTGTAATTCTGGTTTAGCATGGAAGCAATTTCCCGCTCCCGGTATCCGCCGAACACATACAGCGCCACAATCATCTGTTCATCTTCTTTCAACTGAGCGAAAGCGGAACGGATTCCGGCATCCTGCGCAAAATCCGGATCGTGGACCAGACTGTTTTCCGCCTGCTCTAAAGGAACCGTCTTCTGGTAATAAGCGCGCATCTTCCGGTTGCATTTGTTTGCCAGAATCTTAAAAATCCAGCCTCGAAATGCCTTTTTGCTGCGCAGTTGTTCAAACTGTTCAAATGCTGCCAGCACCGTGTCGCCGACTGTGTCCTCAGCGTCCTGAGGATTGTTCAGCGTATACAGCGCAAAGCGGTAAAGCTCTTGGTAGACCTGGCTGTAAAGCTCTAAAAAATCAGATAAATCTTTTTCGGTTTTCATACTGGTCTCACCCCCTGCAAGGCCTTTGGCGCGGTGATATTTGTTCACATGATATCATATAAGTGTACCGGAAAAGGAAAAATGTTGCGCGGAATCGAAAATAATTGAACTTTTTTTGTAAATGGTGCTATAATAATGAGCGGCGACAGAAAACAGACCGGACAGCGCCCCCAGGGAAGCTGCGGAACTAAAACCAACAGCAACGGACCGGACAGGCCCCGGAAAGATTTACAGACGCGAAAGCGGCTGGAAATTTTTCCAGAGAAAAGGGGGGCCGGGGAGGGGAGTTGCGGAACTAAAACCAACAGCAACGAACCGGACAGGCCCCCGGAAAGATTTACAGACGCGAAAGCGGCTGGAAATTTTTCCAGAGAAAAGGGGGCCGGGGAGGGGAGTTGCGGAACTAAATTAGGAGAAGAACAATGAAAAAGATCGGAAGAAATGACCCCTGCTGGTGCGGCAGCGGCAGAAAATACAAAACCTGTCATCAGCAGACGGATGAGAAAATAGAGTATTACAGATGCAAGGGCGTTCTGGTTCCGGATCATGATATGATCAAAAGCCGGCAGCAGATCGACGGCATCCGGGAGAGCGGCAGAGTCAATGTGGCGGTGCTGGACTACGTGGAGGAGAGGATCCGGCCGGGAATGTCCACGGAGGAGATCGACCGTCTGGTAGTTGAAAAGACAAAAGAGCTGGGAGGCATTGCCGCCCCTCTGGGCTTTGAGGGATATCCCAGAAGCGTCTGCACTTCCATAAATGACCAGGTATGCCACGGCATTCCTTCCGCGGAGGATATTTTGCAGGAAGGAGACATTGTGAACGTGGATGTTTCTACTATATATAATGGCTATTTTTCCGATTCTTCACGGATGTTCTGCATCGGCCGGGTAAGTCCGGAGAAAGAACAACTGGTTCGGGTGGTAAAAGAGTGTGTGGAGATCGGTCTTGCACAGGTAAAACCCTGGAATTTTCTGGGGGATATGGGAGATGCGGTGCATCAGCACGCACTGAAACACGGATATACGGTGGTAAAAGAGATCGGCGGCCACGGCGTAGGGCTGGAATTCCACGAAGATCCTTTTGTCAGCTATGTGGCACAGAAAGGCACGGAAGTGATGATGGCGCCGGGCATGGTCTTTACCATCGAACCCATGGTGAATATGGGTACCGACGAAATCTATGTGGACGAAGAAAATAACTGGACCGTTTACACGGCGGACGGAAAGCCTTCCGCCCAGTGGGAGGTTACGGTGGCGGTAACGGAGGACGGGTATGAGGTGCTTGCCTGGTAAGGGAAGGCGCCGCAGAAGCCAAAAAGAAGGACGCTTTTCAGCGTCCTTCCTCTGACGGAACCGTGCAGTATGAATTTTTCACATTCTTTAAAACATAATGTGTTCTGGTGCCGGATACACCATTATGTCCTTTGATTGTTTTGTGCAGGTACTCCAGTTCGTCTGTGGATCGACATATGATTTTCAGAATAAAATCAAAGTCACCGGTCATATAATAACAAGATACAACATTGGGGTTGCTTTCGATCATCTCAATAAATGATTCGTAGTCATTGGGATGTCTTAAACTGACTTCCATCAGTACGGTCAGTTCATTTCCCATCTTTTTTTCATCCAAAATAATGGTGTACGCCTTAATCAGTCCGGAGGATTCCATTTTACGGATCCGTTCGATTACGGTCGATACGGCCAGATGAATTTCCTTGCTGATGTCGGATGCCTTTTCCCTGGCATTTTTCTTGAGACAATCTAAAATTTTAATGTCCATCGCATCCATAGGGTCAATCTCCTTTGCACTCTACTGGCCCACATGCAGTAATAAGTCGCAAGGCGTGCAAATAAGTCGGTTAGATAATTTGCGCAGCAAGTGAAGAATCCTGCGTGTAGATATTTATGACTTACACCCTAATCTTATCACAAATTATTGGAAAGTCAATTTATTTGGAAGATGTTTTGGCTAATGGTAGAAACTTCGAAAAGTTTTCGGAATATTATCAGTATAGACCCGGAAAACCGGTAAGATTTTTTTCATGAATTTCATGAAATTATTATTTTCTGGAAACAGAAGGTTCAAATTTTTCTGGTAAGATCATATACATAGAATAAGCTGCCTTACGGCATCACAAGAAAAAGCAAAACAGAAAGAAAGGAAGCACATGTCTATGAATCAATACCGAACTGAAGGAAATGATACGCAGAGAAAACTTTTGGAGAATCTGATCGGATATACCTGTTCCCCGGACCCCATGCTGCGGATTGCGGCTTATACGGCGCTGGGGCGGGTGCCGGCCATGGAGTCGGTAAACTGTCTGCTCCGGGGGCTGGAGGATGTCCATCCCGCCGCCCAGGAAGTTGCAAAGAAATCGCTGGAACGGCTGGTACAGTTCTGCTGTGTCTATGGTTATCAGAAAATCGGTGCGTAACGGGAAAATATCTGTAACATTTACTGATTGACAAAAATGTGTGCAGCGGTTAATGTAGAATCTATATGCGGCCGGCGCCGGATGTGGGACGAGCATCGCCGACATATGATACAGATCGACCGGGCGGCAAAATCGTAAAGGTCCGTCAAACGGATTCCGAATGTTTGCGGCAAAGTCCGGAAGGAGAATTGCGGAATTATTTATGAAAGACAGCAACGGACCGTACAACAAAATAGCAAGCGGCTAAAAGACATCCGCTGACAATTTTGTACATATTGCACTTAGTACCTGAAAGACAGGGACTAAGTGCTTGCAGTAAAGCCCCAGGAGGATTTGCAGACATTTTAGCGGCTGGAAATTCTTCCGAATCAAGGGGGCTTGGTAGGGTAGTTGCGGAACTGTAATCAGGAGGAAAAGAAATGGTTGCGGATTGTGCGAGGATGGCTGTGGAGCTGAAAGTAAACCGTTTTCAGGGAGTGCCGGCTATGATTTCCGATTATGAATGTGCATATGCCTGTTCCTGGGCGGCCAGGCGCCTTGGAATGCAGGTGGAGCCGGATACGGAGCTGGGACGGCTGAAAGAAATTGTACTGTCCCAGGAAGAACAACTGGCCGGTGGAGACGAGACTGACCAGAGCCTGCTGGCGCTGATCAAGCCCTATCATATTCAAGGTACCAGCGGAGAAGGGATCAGCGAACTGATCCGGGTGGGAATGGAAGCATAGGTCAGATATAAAGCTGATTTTGTCCGGAAAGTCGGGGGTGTGAAAGGTCCCGACTCTCCGGACCTTTTTTATAAAAACTCGTCTTCTTCATCAAGCTCTGCGGGAGCGGGCAGGTAGCGGTACAGTTCTTCATAATGGTGAAGTTCTGCCGCATCCTCCGGCAGCGCGGGGATTAATCCGGTCATCTCCATGGCAGAGCAGACATTTTTTTCAAAGGTATCGTCAATGTTGTAATTTTGATGTTTCGGGTCCGATGGATTTTTGTGTTTCATCCGTATCCTCCTCGTATTGTGGCATGTATTTGACGGAAAGCAGTTTTCCGCAGTTTTCCGGTGTACCAAATCATTGAATAAATATCAGCGTGGCAGTACAATAGTATAGCCGGACTGTTATAAAAATATGCGGAATTTTTGGGAAAAAGCTTGACAAAAAGTAATAAAATGGATATTATAGTAAAAAAATGTAAAATAATCAAAGGTTTTCCAAAATAGACAGCAATATGGGCAGAGCAGGAGGAGTATAAAAGCTTTATGGAGGACGAAAGAAAAGAACTTTTGGGGCAGGCGGCAGGACTTTTAAAGAAATATTTCGGATATGATACGTTTCGGAAAGGACAGGAAGAACTGATTTTGGCGATTTTGTCCGGACAGGATGCGCTGGGTATTATGCCTACCGGTTCCGGAAAGTCTCTTTGCTATCAGATTCCGGCGCTGATGATGCCGGGAATTACGCTGGTGGTCTCTCCGCTGATCTCTCTGATGAAAGATCAGGTGACGGCGCTGAATCAGGCCGGCGTTCACGCGGCCTGGCTGAACAGCAGTCTGACGCCGAATCAGTATGCGAAAGCGTTGTTTTATGCGGAGCAGGGGCGGTATAAGATTATTTATGTGGCGCCGGAGCGGCTGCTGACCGACAGCTTTTTAAGATTCGCTTCCTGTGCGGACATTTCCATGGTGGCGGTGGACGAGTCTCATTGCGCTTCCCAGTGGGGACAGGATTTCCGCCCCAGCTATCTGAAAATCCCGGAATTCATCCGTCTGCTGCCCCGGCGGCCGGTTGTCAGTGCCTTTACGGCTACGGCGGCCCGGAAGGTGCAGGAGGATATCCGGGTGATTTTGCGGCTGAATCGGCCCAGGGTGGTACTGACTGGCTTTGACAGGGAAAATCTGTATTTTGAGGTGCGGCAGCCGAAGAAGAAAAAAGTAGATTTGCTGGGAATCGTGGAACGGCATAAAGGGGAGAGCGGCATTATCTATTGCAGTACCCGCAAAGCCGTAGAGGAGATTCATCAGTTTCTGTTTGTCAATGGTTATCCGGTTACGAGATACCATGCGGGCCTTTCGGATGCGGAACGGGCCGGAAATCAGGAGGATTTTGTCTATGACCGTCTGCCTGTCATGGTAGCCACCAACGCTTTCGGTATGGGGATTGATAAATCCAATGTCCGGTATGTGATTCATTATAATATGCCGAAAGATCTGGAAAGCTATTATCAGGAGGCAGGCAGGGCCGGACGGGACGGAGAACCGGCAGAGTGTATTCTGCTGTACGGAAAAAAAGATGTGGCAACAGCCCAGATGTTTATCGAGAGCAGCCCCAGGGAGGACCTGGACGATGCCCAGCGGCTGCTCATTTTGGAACGGGAGCGGGAACGTCTGAAAAAAATGCAGTATTACTGTCTGACAAAAAACTGCCTGCGGGCGTACATACTGGATTACTTTGGAGATCAGGCGTCCCATTACTGCGGGAACTGTTCCGGCTGTCTGAATGTATATGAGGAAATCGACGTGACGGAACTTTGCAGGACTGTGCTGAACTGTGTGTGGGAGAGCCGTCAGCGGTACGGGGCCGGCGTGATTTTGGACACGCTGAGAGGGAGCAGGACCGCAAAGACATTGCAGTACCGGCTTGACCGTCTGCCCCAGTTCGGCGCACTGGAAGGGACCGGTATGGATCTGCTGGAACAGACGGTTCATTTTCTGGCTGTGGAAGGATACCTGGATATTACAACGGACCGTTATCCTGTTTTGCGCATTTCCCGGAAGGGACGGGAATTTATGGAAGAACCCCATGCGCTGACGATGAAAAAACAGATTGTAAAGCAGCAGGCAGAAAAAACCGCGGCCGGCGGCCGGTCCGGCGGTTTCAGGGCAGGGGCGAATGCCGGCGCGGTTCTTTCGGATGATCTGGCCGGAGAACAGAACGCTCTGTTTTTGCGCCTGAAAGAGCTTCGTATCCGGATTGCCAAAGAAGAACAGGTGCCGGCATATATTGTCTTTAACGATAAAACGCTGGTGCAGATGGCCATCCGGCAGCCGTCTACAAAAGCACAGCTTCTGGAAATACAGGGAATCGGGACGCGGAAGCTGGAAAAGTATGGGGACCGGTTTCTGGAAGTGCTGAACGGGTGATTTTTTGTATCATACAAAAGCCCTCCGGGCAGGTTCCTATTCGTTAAAATCTTTTTACGGCTTCTTTCCGGATGCCGGAGCGCTTTCTTGACAAGTTTTTGAAAAAGATTTAAGATAAATTCACAAGGAAACCACGTTGATGCATATCGTTAAAATGTGGAAGGAAAGAGTTAAATGATACTCAGCAACAAGGAAATTAAAAAATATGTTCAGGATACAAAAACACTTTTGATTGAACCCTTTATAGAAGAACATCTTCAGGCAGCTTCTTATGATATTAGTATGTCAGGCAATGTCGTGGTATTGAAACTGGTGTGTGTTTATTTGGCTGGAGATAGGAAAGGATTGACTGGCTATGCGGCTTAAAAATCGTGAGATTCTTCCGGGTTGTTATTACAGGCATTTTAAGGGAAATATATATCAGGTAGTTGGAGTCGCCATTCATACCGAAACCGAGGAAGAAATGGTTGTATATCGTGCGCAATATGGTGAACAGGGGTTATTTGTCCGGCCTTATTCGATGTTTGCGGAAGAAGTTGATCATCAAAAGTATCCGGAGGCCACTCAGAAATATAGATTTGAGTTAGTAAAGTGAGCGGCTTCTGTTTAAAGCGGGTCTCCGCTGTTCTGGGAAAACCAGGGCGGCGGAGATTTATGATTTGGCGGAGAATAACTTTAATGTGGAAAAGCGTTAACACCCATTGACTAATCCGGGAATGTTTTTTATAATTTACTGTAATTCTGAATATACTGTTTCATGGTAATTTGAAACTGCCTTTGCAGCCTGTCTGCCGCAGGGGCGTATATTTTTCTGATAAAAACAGTAACGCGGACCACACTGCGAAACAGTAAGCGGCTGTAAAACGTAAAAACAGCCTCCGAATGTTCATCGTGACGGGTGGAGAAGCTGCGGAACAAGAACAGGAGGATAGGATGAGTCATACATATATACCGGAGGAATATTTCTCCATGCTGAGCCTTTATGAAACCCAGGAGGCAATCGGAACAATCAAAAGCATTTTTGAAAAAAAGCTGAGTATCGCCCTTCATTTGAAGCGGGTGACGGCGCCGCTGGTGGTGGATCCGCTGACGGGTTTGAACGATGATCTGAACGGCGTGGAGCGTCCGGTGGGATTTGATATTCCGGCGCTTATGGCAGATGCCCAGGTGGTGCAGTCTCTGGCCAAGTGGAAACGGATGGCGTTGTACCGCTATGACTTCCGCGTAGGAAAGGGGCTTCTGGCCGATATGAATGCGATTCGCCGGGACGAGGAACTGGACAATATTCATTCCATTTATGTGGATCAGTGGGACTGGGAAAAGGTAATCCGGAAGGAAAACCGGAATCAGGATTATCTGAAAGAAACGGTGGAACGGATTGTCAATGTGATCTGCAACACGCTGGATGAAGTGCGCTACCACTTTGAAAGCCTGAAAACCCAGCTTTGCAGGGATGTGGCCTTTATCACGTCATCGGAGCTGGCCGCCCTTTATCCGGATAAAACGCCGAAGGAGCGGGAGGATCTGTTCGCGAAAGAGCATAAGACGATTTTTATTATGCAGATCGGGGATGTGATGGAGAACGGAGAACGCCATGACGGCCGGGCGCCTGATTATGACGACTGGGCGTTAAACGGCGACCTTCTGTTCTGGAACCCGGTGCTGAACCGTGCCCTGGAGATTTCTTCCATGGGAATCCGGGTGGACGCAAAGTCTCTGAATGAGCAGCTAACCAAAGCCGGCTGCGACGAGCGCCGTAGTCTGCCGTTCCATAAGATGCTGCTGGAGGGCAGGCTGCCGCTGACGATCGGCGGCGGTATCGGTCAGTCCCGTCTCTGTATGCTGCTGCTGGGAAAGGCACATATCGGCGAGGTGCAGGCGTCTGTCTGGGACCAGGATACGATGGAAATCTGTCAGAAAGCGGGCGTGGAGCTGCTGTAATCGACGGGAGTGTTGAATCAATACGGCAGCGGGAAGGAAGCTGCAAGACTATAGACAGAAAGGAAGACAGCCCATGAAAATGAAAGGTACGGAGGCTTTCGTTCAGGTACTGAAAAATGAAGGCGTGGATCTGATGTTCGGTTATCCCGGCGGCTATGCCGTGGATATTTTTAATGAGTTATATGATCAGGATGACATAGAGGTGGTGCTGCCCCGCCATGAGCAGGGGGCGGTCCACGCGGCGGACGGTTATGCCCGTTCCACCGGCAGAGTGGGGGTGTGCCTTGTCACCAGCGGCCCCGGCGCGACAAACCTGGTGACCGGCATTGCCACGGCCAATTATGACAGTGTGCCGATGGTATGCTTTACCGGCCAGGTGCCCAGAAGCCTGATCGGCAACGATGCGTTTCAGGAAGCCGATATCGTAGGTGTGGTGCGGAATATCTGTAAGTTCACGATTATGGTGCGCCAGCGGAAAGACCTGGTGCGGATTATGCGGGAGGCCTTTTATATCGCCCGGAGCGGCAAGCCTGGTCCGGTGGTGGTAGACCTGCCAAGCGACATGATGAAAGAAGAATTTGACGATCAGTTCGGCCTGCCCATTTCCATTCGGGGCTACAAGCCAAACACCAAAGTACATGTGGGCCAGATCAAGCGTTCTATGGAAATGCTGAAAGAGGCGAAGCGCCCTCTGTTCCTGGTGGGCGGCGGCGTCCGCCTGGCGGAAGCAGGCCGGGTGATGACCGATTTGATGGAGGTCAGCGGCGTGCCGGCCGTGACGACATTGATGGGCAGAGGAACAATTCCCACCGATCATCCGCTGTACTTCGGAAATGCCGGTATGCACGGCTATTATGCGGCAAATGTGGCGATTAAGGAATGTGACCTGCTCTTTTCCATCGGAACCAGGTTCAGTGACAGAATTACCGGGAAGATTGAAGAATTTGCCAAGAATGCGAAGATCATTCATGTGGATATCGAATCCTCCAGTATTTCCAGAAATATCCATGTGGATGTACCGATTGTTGCGGATGCCTATGCGGCCATTACGGAGATGCTGAAACGGGTGGAGCACTGTGAGGTGGAAGACTGGATTGATCGGATCAGAGGCTGGCAGGCAGAGCATCCCATGGTGCAGCAGCAGCCCCCTCACACAGACAAGCTGTCGCCGGAGACCATTATGCGGGAGATCGGCCGCCGCTATACGGACGGTATCGTGGTGACCGACGTGGGGCAGCATCAGATGTGGTCGGCCCAGTATATTGATCTGAACGGGAACACCCAGTTTATTACTTCGGGCGGGCTGGGAACCATGGGCTTTGGCTTCCCGGCGGCAATCGGCGCGAAGATGGGCAATCCGGACAAGCGGGTAGTCAGCATTTCCGGGGACGGCGGTTTTCAGATGAATCTGCAGGAACTGGCAACGGCGATGGCTTATGAGCTGCCTGTCACGGTTTGTATTCTGAACAATGGTTTCCTGGGCATGGTGCGTCAGATGCAGGAGCTGTTTTATGACAAACGGTATGCCAGCACCTGCCTTGGATGGAAGAAAAGCTGTGAGCGAAACTGCAGTGATCCGGGCAAAAAGTGTCCGCCCTATACGCCGGATTTTGTAAAGCTGGCGGAAAGCTATGGGGCCGTGGGCATCCGGGTGTTCGATCAGGAACAGATGGAAGCGGCTTTTGACCGGGCGGCGGAGAATCAAAACGGTCCGACGATCATTGAATTTATTCTGGATCCCGACGAACTGGTGCTGCCGATGATTAAAAACGGAGCGACCGTGGACCAGATGATCGTGACGGCGCCGGTATATACGGATTAAAGGGAGGAGAATGGGATGAAAAAAAGATGGCTTGCGTTATATGTGGAAAACCGGCCCGGTGTCCTGGCCCGGATCGCAGGGCTTTTCTCCGGAAAATCCTATAACTTTTCCAGCCTGACCGTGGGCGAGACGGAGGATCCCACGGTTTCCAGAATGACCCTCTGCGTAGCGGGTGACGATCCTACCTTTGAACAGATTAAAAAGCAGTTGAATCATTGTGTGGAAGTGATTAAAGTTACGGATTTTACCAATACGGCGCTGCATATGAAAGAGATTATGTACCTGAAAGTAAAGGGCTGTTCATTAAAGGAAAAGAATGATCTGTTTAATATCGCGCAGGTATTCGGCGTGAAAGTGGTGGATTACGGAAAGAACAGTCTTTTGATGGAATGTTTTCAGACCGAAGAACGGAACAACAGCCTGATTGCGCTGGTGCGTGAGAGTTATAAGCAGGTGAGCATTGTCCGCGGCGGCAGCGTGGCGGTGGAATCCATCAGCGTGCAGGACCGGTAGAGCGGCGTCTGCCGGGGTGCAGGGTCTGCAAGAAAGCGGAAATGTTTATGATAGAATAAGGAAAAGCGGGCATACTACCTCTATAAAAAATTCTGCAGATCTGACTCGGAGATTGGGCGGGGCTTGCGTCTGGCCGGGCTGGGAGGATGGTTTGCGGAACTAAATTGGAGGTAGCAAAATGGCTCAGAAAGATATTTTATACTGTAAAGAGTGCAAAAAGCAGGTGGAAGTTTTGGCAGACTGCCCGGAGGAGGTGTATTGCTGCCAGTCTCAGATGGAAAAGGTAAAGGCGCACACCTCCGGCCAGGGTGAGGAAAAGCATCTGCCTGTGGTGAAGATCAGCGGCAATACGGTGACGGTCAGCGCCGGTTCTGTCAGCCATCCCATGGATGCGGAACACAGTATCGTCTGGATTTCTCTGGAAACCGAACACAGCGTATGCCGCAAGTTTCTGGAAAAAGGAGAAAAGCCGGAGGCAGAATTTATGATTCCCGATCCGTCGGCCCTTTTGCGGGCGTCCGCTTACTGCAATCTGCACGGGCTCTGGACAAGGGAATTGAAGAAATAGGCAGAAGAAAAAATCAGGAAAAAACCGCGAAGAAGTTTCAGGGTAATCTTTTATACTTCTTCGCGGTTTTTTGTTTGGTAATCGTTTTGCAGAGATCAAAAGTCCCCCGTGCGGCATTCCGCTGCGGCGGTCACGCACTGAAAAAAGCGCGCATCAGACGGCTCAGTCCGATCTGATCTTCGACGCCCATCATTTCCTGACTGGAATGCATGGCCAGCAGTCCTGCGCCCAGGTCCACAGTTTTCATCGGGAGCCGGGAGGAGATGATAGAGCCGATGGTGCCGCCGCCTTTCATATTAGAGTGTTTCGCAAAGCGCTGATAGGGAAGGCGGTTTTCTTCGCACAGGGCGATCATGGATGCCAGCGCCTCACAGTCCCAGGTGTAGGACTGGTTGCTGGCGGTTTTTAAGATCAGCCCTTTGTTCAGCACCGGGTAATTGGTGATATCCTGAGTTTCCGGATAATTGGGGTGGAAAGCGTGGGCCACGTCTACGGAGAGCATCAGTCCTTCGGAGATTTCCGACAGGCAGTCGGCATGGTCTTTTCCAAAGGCTTTCCATATTTTTTCGATAATGACGGCCGGCAGTGAGGAATCGGCGCCCTGCTTGCTGAGACTGCCGATTTCTTCATTGTCAAACAGGCAGACCAGATTGATTCTGTCTGCCCCTCTGCCTTCGATCAGCCCATAGAGCAGAGCACAGACAGAGGTGATATCATCCAGCCGGGGGGCCGTGATAAATTCTTCCCGGAGGCCGGCCAGCCGGGGCGGATCCATGTTGTAGATACAAAGGTCATAGTCAAGAATTGAATCGGAAGAAATCCCCAGTTCCTCCGCCAGCAAATCCGTAAATGTTATGTTGCCGTTCAGTGCCTGCCTTATTCCCTTTTCAACGCTTTCTGTCAAACCGTTATTTCCCGAAAAATCGTGCTGCGAAACGGCAGATGCGGGAGCACAGGATTCCGGCATATCCCTTTTCGGAGCGTTATTTGCCGCCGTATCCGGTTTTTCTGTTCCGAGAATCGGCCGCAGGTGCTTCTGGTTATCAATGGGGGAACCAGTTTCGTTGACCGTGCGGCTCATATGAACAGCCAGGTTTGGCAGGCAGAGAACCGGGCGTTTGAAGTCGATCAGATGCGGAACCGGACGGTCATAGCGGTCGCCACGTGTTACTACTTTGCCGGCCAGAGACAGAGGACGGTCAAAATAAGTGTTCAGGATCGGCCCGCCGTAAACCTCCGTGTTTAACTGCAGGTATCCGTGGGAACGGATTTCAGGGCTGGGCTTTATTTTTATGGCGGGAAAATCCGTATGGGCGCCGCCGATATGGATGCCGTTGGATAAATCACAATTTTCTCCCACGGTAAAAGCATAGAGGGTGGTGTCAAAGGGACAGCAGAAATAACCGTTTCCCTTTTCCAGCCGCCATAGGTGATTCAGTTTCAGTTCTTTGAATCCGGCTTCCTTTAAAATTTGTCTGCCGTAGGCGGCCACATGGAAGGGGGAAACGCCTTTTTCCAGATATTGAAAAAGCCGGGAGATTTCGGTCGGTAGTGTCTGCATAATCAATGATTCTCCAATTTGTTTTTTTGATGATGACAGGTTCGTTCTGTCAGTTTCGAAAGTTATCTTATCATAATCAGACAGGATAATCAATTGATTCGCCTTATCGTGTTCCTTAGCGATTTCTCCTTGCCGGTTCCTCAAGTTTATATTATAATGAGCATTAGCGAAAAGAATAAGCCGGTTTATTCGGTGGAAGAATAAATGAAAACTGCATATACACAGAAGGGAAGTGCTGAACGATATGGTAAGAATAGGTATGCTGACCAGCGGCGGAGACTGCCAGAGTTTAAACGCTACGATGCGCGGCGTGGCGAAAGCGGTATACAGGCTTTATGACGATGCGCAGATCATCGGATTTGAGGATGGTTACAAAGGGCTGATGTATTCGGACTACCGCATTATGGAGCCCAGAGATTTTTCCGGGATACTGACAGAAGGCGGGACAATTTTAGGAACTTCCAGACAGCCCTTTAAGCTGATGACGACGCCGGATGAGAACGGGTTGGACAAAGTGGAGCTGATGAAGCAGACATACAAAAAGCTGAAATTACACTGTCTGGTGGTTCTTGGGGGAAATGGAAGCCAGAAGACGGCGAATCTGCTCAGCCAGGAAGGACTGAATGTGATCGGCCTGCCAAAGACCATTGACAATGATCTTTGGGGAACCGACATGACCTTCGGTTTCCAGAGCGCCATGAACATTGCCACCAATGCCATTGACTGTATTCACACGACGGCGGCTTCCCACGGCCGTGTGTTCATTATCGAGGTGATGGGACATAAGGTGGGCTGGCTGACCCTGCAGGCGGGACTGGCAGGCGGCGCGGACGTGATTCTGATCCCGGAGATTCCCTATGATATCCATAAAGTGGCGGAAGCGGTGAAACGGCGCAACAAGGCCGGCAAACGGTTTACCATCATTGCCGTGGCAGAGGGCGCCATATCAAAAGAAGATGCCGCTTTGTCGAAAAAAGAACTGAAAAAGAAAAAAGCGAAGGGGTCGATTTATCCGTCCGTTTCCTATGAGATTGCGGCGCAGTTGGAGCAGATGACCGGCATTGATACAAGGGTTACGATTCCCGGCCATACCCAGAGGGGCGGCGAGCCCTGCCCTTATGACCGGGCCCTTTCCACCCGCCTGGGCGCTCATGCGGCCAAGCTGGTTCATGACGGCGATTTCGGCAGGCTGGTGGTGATTCAGAACAATGAAGTTACCAGCGTGCCGCTGGAAGAAAGCGCAGGAAAGCTGAAAATGGTTGATCCCAAAGGTTCGATGGTAAAAGAAGCGAAACTGGTGGGAATCACCTTCGGAGATTAGGAGCAGCGACAGATGTCCTATACAGCGTTATATCGTAAATGGCGGCCGGCGGTCTTTGAGGAAGTCAAAGGACAGGAGCATATTGTGGCCGCATTAAAGAATCAGGTGGTAAGCGGCCGGATCGGACATGCCTACCTGTTCTGCGGCACCAGAGGAACCGGTAAAACCACGGTGGCGAAGATTCTTGCCAAAGCGGTGAACTGCGAGAATCCCCAGGACGGCAGTCCCTGTAATGAATGTGCCCGCTGCCGGGCCATTCAGGCAGGCGCCGCCGTGAATGTGGTGGAGATCGACGCCGCCTCCAATAATGGCGTGGATAATATCCGTGAAATCCGGGAGGAAGTGAAATATTCTCCGGCGGACGGCAGATACCGGGTCTATATAATCGACGAGGTTCATATGCTGTCCACAGGGGCTTTCAACGCATTGCTGAAAACGCTGGAGGAGCCGCCGTCTTACGTGATCTTTATCCTGGCGACCACGGAGGTTCACAAGATTCCGGTTACGGTGCTGTCCCGCTGCCAGCGCTATGATTTTCGGCGGATTTCCAATGAGACGATCACAGCCAGGCTCAGACAGTTGACAGACGGCGAAGGCGCTGCATGTGAGGAAAAGGCGCTGCAGTATATCGCAAAAAAAGCGGATGGGTCCATGCGTGATGCCATCAGTCTGCTGGATCAGTGCATGGCTTTTTATTTCGGTCAGCCCCTGACTTATGAAAAGACGCTGGACGTGCTGGGGGCGGTGGATCATGAGCTGTTTGGCAGGCTGCTTGAGGCTGTTGTCAATGGCAGCACTTCCGGCTGCATTTATCTGGTGGATGAGATTGTGATGCAGGGGCGGGAGCTGAATCAGTTGGTGACGGACTTTATCTGGTATCTGCGGAATCTGATGCTTTTGAAAGCGTCGGATATGGAAGCGGATGCGCTGGAATTGTCCGCGGAGGAGGTCGGACGTCTGGCTTCCTTCGCCGTGGCCATGGATCATTCTCAGATCATGCGTTACATACGTGTGTTGTCGGAGCTTTCCTCCCGGATTCGTTATGGAGCGGGAACAGATAAACGAGTACTGCTGGAACTGACGCTGATTCGCCTGTGTACACCCTCCATGGATCAGAATACGGATGCCCTGATGCAGCGGATCGAGGCGCTGGAACGGAAATGGGAAAGCGGTGCGGTTGCTGTGGTCCGAGAGCCGGCGGCAGCAGGACAGGTGGGGACACCGGATGACAGATCCGGTCTGCCTCCGGCAGACGGAAAGCAGGAAGCCGCGGAGAATGCCGCGTACGGGACAGAACCGGAAAAAATGCCGGAAGAATCGGGTTCGGGCCGTGGGCAGGTGGTGCATACGTCGGCGGAACAGAAAAAAAATCTGGATGCGCTGGCGGCGGATTGGCCGGAGATTGTGGGCCGGCTGAAAATGGCGGCCAGGGCGGCGCTGAAAAACACTTATGTGACGTTAAATAAAGGAGGCGTTTTTGAAATCATCTTTGCCCGTCCGGAGGATCTGCTGGTGGGAAACCGTCCGGCGGTGATGGAACAGTTGAAACAGGCGGTACAGGAACGCTGCGGGCAGCAGGTGACGTTTTGTGCCCGGCTGGAACAGCCCGGAGAAACAAAGGATTCGATCCGGTATATAACCGACGAAGAAATTCAGAATGTATTCAATATAGAGGTCACAAAAGAATAGACAATGATTTAAGAGTAATCGCGGCAGGAGGATATGCAGATGGCGAAAAGAGGCGGATTTCCCGGCGCAATGCCAGGAAACATGGGAAATTTAATGAAGCAGGCGCAGAAGATGCAGCGTCAGATGGAAGAAGCGACGAAGGAACTGGAGGAGAAGACCTACTCGGCGAAAGCCGGCGGCGGCGCCGTGGAAGTAACGGTATCGGGAAAAAAAGAGATGGTAGCCGTAAAGCTTTCGGAAGAGGTGGTGGATCCTGACGATATCGAAATGCTTCAGGATCTGATTATGGCGGCGGCCAATGAAGCCTACCGGGCAATGGAAGAAGACGCCGCGCAGAAAATGGGCAAAATCACAGGTGGTATCGGCGGCGGACTGCCGTTCTGACGATAAGCGATCCGGCAGGATGCGCCGCGTAGGAGTCATTATTTTCCTGGCGGCGCATTTTGCCGGATTTAAAATGACAGTGTCAAATGCTTTATGGAAAAACAGCAGCGCCCCTCCCGGATCCAGGGGGCCTGGGAGGGGCGCTGCGGAATTTTAATGAGGGAAGCATGGATTATTACAGTACACAGATATCAAATTTAATCGAAGAACTTTCAAAACTGCCAGGCGTGGGGAGTAAGTCCGCACAGCGTCTGGCTTTTCATATTATTAATATGCCGATGGATTCCGTCAGCCATCTTTCCCAGACGATTCTCACGGCTCGCCAGAACGTGAAATACTGTAAACAGTGCTTCACATTGACGGACCAGGAATTATGCCCGATCTGCGCCAGTCCGAAAAGGGACCGGACCACGATTATGGTTGTGGAGAATACGAGAGATCTGGCGGCCTATGAGAAAACCGGAAGATACGAGGGCGTATATCATGTGCTTCACGGCGCCATATCCCCGGCGCTGGGGATCGGGCCCAATGATATCAGATTAAAAGAGCTGATGAGCCGTCTTCAGGAAGATGTAGGGGAATTAATCATTGCCACCAATTCCAGTCTGGAAGGGGAGACGACGGCGATGTATATCAGCAAGCTGGTAAAGCCTACCGGGATTAAAGTGACCCGGATTGCCAGCGGGGTTCCGGTGGGAGGAGACCTGGAATATATTGATGAGGTGACGCTTCTGCGGGCGCTGGAAGGACGGGTGGAATTATAAAGACATTCGGAAACGGCGGAATGTTGCCGATGAATTATCTGAATATACACAATAATTTATACTATTTAAAGAATTAAAACAAAATATACAAAAAATAAATTAAAAAAATATATTTTTTCGAAAAAATGTGTTGACAAAATATTTGCGCCGTGCTATGATAAGGACAACAAATCAATCGGGACTGACGAGAAAGGTACCGTTGATAATCAGTTAAGAAATGGTGGTGATTCCAGTGGACAGTATGACAGAACACTATGGAAATTCAATTTTATACGGTTGGGAAGACGGGTTTTCCGCAGGAATTGCCTTTAGCTTCATAAAATGATTGAGTAAGTATCCGAGCACAGTGAGAGAGGAAAATCTGAAAAATCGGAGTGAATAAGAGTCGGATCAGATGTGACGACGTGTTCTTAACCGGGATAAGATTGAGATGGACTCCATAGACCTCATGGAAGAAAAATATCAGGTGTAAAGAAACCGGTATTTTAACAATAAAGAGCGGGAAGATTAAATTTGAACCGCTTCGGGATCAGGTGGAACATGTATTGCGAATGGATTATGGTATTTAAGACAGGCCGGCAGAAATTGCTTAGGCTGTGACAAAGTCATAATCAGGAGACAGAATCCTTCCGGAAAAAGGAGGTCGCTGTAATAGATGAGCCGGATTGATTCTTAAGCGAAGGCTGCGGAACAAAAGCACAGAAAAAGAAACTCCGATGATAGAAAATTAAATATAAAAAAATTGAATATAGGGAGCTGTCTTCCGGATTATATCGAATCCGGAAGACAGTTCCTTGTTTTTATATAAAAGATGTCTTAAAGTTTCGGATGGCAGTTTGACAAGAGAAAACAGCTATGTTACTATTATGAGAGGCAGTCGGACGAGAAAGGGTAAAAGAGGAAAAACGATTGGATAAGTTTGAATATAACATCAAAGTAGAGAAAATAAAAAAGCTGGTGGATAGCCGGGATTTTGAGACGGCCGCGGAAGTGGCGGACGGTATCGACTGGAAACGGGTGAAGGATACCAGGACACTGTCGGTCATATCAATGATTTATGAGCGCAACCGGCGGTATACGGATGCCAAAAATATTTTGATGCTGTTATATGAGAACGGACCGGGAGGCCGCCGGCTGATCTATAAATTAACGGAACTTGCCGCAAAAGAGCGCAATTTTGACGAGGCGGAAATGTTCTACAGAGAGTACACGGAGCTGGCGCCGGAGGACCGGGGCGCTTATACCTTAAGATATGAGATTCTGGCGGCACAGAATGCCCCCCTTGCGGAGCAGATTGAGATTCTGGAAGCTTACATAAAAAAAGAATTCGACGAGCGGTGGTCTTATGAGCTGGCCAGGCTTTACCATAAGGCAGGGCGAAAAGATGCCTGTGTGAAAATATGCGATGATATTATCCTCTGGTTCAGCGTGGGCCCTTATGTAGAACGGGCGGCCCGTTTGAAAGCGCTCTATGAGCCGCTGACGCCGGATCAGGAAGAAAAAGTAAAAAATCAGGATAAATATGAAGCACAGCTTCGTCAGATTGCCGAAGAATATGAGATTCGGGCAGAGAAAAAGATTGAGGAAGCACAGGTCCGGAAGGAGATGCGCAGAGAGGCCGAAGCCCAGACGGCGGTTACGGTTGTGGATGATATCATCAATCCGGAGGAATTGCGTTTCGGAGATAATCCGGTGAATTCGGGAGAGCCAAGTTCCGGAGATGTTTCGGAGAGTCCGGGAGAGCCAAGTTCCGAAGATACTTTGGTAAATTTGGCGGAACCGATTTCCGGTGAAAATACGGTTTATGAAGATGAAGATGCAAAGAGCATGACGGTTGAGACAGAGCAAGAAGGAGATATGGGTAAGATGAATCAGACAAACGAAATGAATTTTGCAGAAGACCAGACTCTGAATGACGACGTGATGCGCAGCGGGGATGCAGGCCGGACAGATGGAGAGCCGGAGCAGGCCGCAGACGTTTTCATAGCGGAGCCGGAAAAGAAAGAAGCAGCTTCCGAACGTACATATAACATGAATCCGGAAGAATCAGGCGGCATGCAGGAGACGGCGGGCGGCAACTGGGAGAGCGACGTAGAAGAAGTGATTCTCAATTTTAACAGAGAACTGAATGCCGGGATTGATGAGAACGTTCAGGAAAAGCGGGAATCGGGCATGGTTCAGGGACTTTTGTATGTGTCGGCACCGGGAACGGACAGAGGCATGGAATATGCCACCGAGGCCATTAAAGAGCTGCACCGGATGGAAGGCAAAAAAGCAAACAAGGTGGCGAGAATCACCGGAACAAAGCTGAATCTGCTGGGCTTTGGCAATTCTATCAGCAAGCTGAACGGCGCGGATCTGGTTATTGTGGAAGCGGCTTTGCTTTCTGATATGACACTGATGGAAATTTTAAGAACAACACAGAAAAAAGACCTGCAGAATATTGTGGTTTTTGTGGATACGGCAGAAGGGATTGAACGGCTGGATGCCAGGGCGAAAGAAATTATGGTGGAGGTCCTTTACCGGATTGAACAGGAAGAACGGGCCAGGAAAGAAGCCAGCAGAATCCAGATCAGACCGGTGATGATGCCGGAACAGTCTATGATACAGGCAAAATTTGCCGAGGAAGAACTGGCGGCGTCTGCGGAGCCGGATCTTCTGGATCTGGACAGCCAGATTCCGGACCCTGTTGTGCAACCGGTGATTGTGGAACAGCCATATAGCAGATTTTCGGAGGCGGTTCAGCCGCGGTACGGCGCTGCCGACGCAGTACAGCCTCCGTATCAGGCCGTATCTGCCGGTATCGATCCGGAAAAGATCAAGGAGAATCTGGTTTCCGTAGCGGAGGATATGGTATATCAGGATGAGGAGATGAGGCAGGCGGCTTCTGAGCCGGTCAGAGAAAAGCGTCAGGGTATGGCGTCAGAACTGTCGGTGCCTGCTTTTGTGGCAAAAATTAAAGAATATGCCGAGGAGCTGGATTGTGTAATTGAAGAAATTGCAGGTCTGGCGATTTATGCGCTGGCAGATAAGTACAGCGAAGAAGGGGAAATTTTAAACGACGATCTGGCCAGAGAAGTTACGGAGGCTGCGGTAATCCGCGCGGATAAAAGGGGGCTGGGCGGTCTGTTTTCCTCCAAATATGATAAAGAGGGCAGGCTGATCCTGAAAGAAGCGCATTTTAAAATGTAAGGAGCGTCGGCGCCGGTAATTGAATATTTTATAATAGCCTGAGAAATGACAGTGTGGGGTGTATAAGGGGGAAAAGGTTTTTTGGAAATAAAAATGATTGCTCTGGATTTGGACGGTACCCTTCTGAACAGCAAAAAGGAAGTATCGGACAAAACGGTTGAGGTACTGCAAAAGGCGGCGGAGCAGGAAATTTATATTGTTCTGGCAACAGGACGGACCGTATGGGGGATCCAGCCGCTTTTGAAGAAGTTGGACTGTGTTCGTTATGCAGTGATGGCAAATGGCGCGATTGTAAAGGATCTGCAGACCGGGGAGCTGATCGAGGAGCATCTGCTCCCCGCAAAACAGGCGATAGAATTGTATGATTATGTCAAACCGAAAGATATTATGTTTGATTTTTTTGCCGACGGCGTCGGGTATACGGAACAGATGTTCTACGAATACGTGAAACGGGTTCCGGTGGATGAGGCAACCAGGCAGATGCTGATCGCGTCCAGAACCCCGATTGTCAGCGTGCGTAATTATCTGAGCCAGACCGGGGATGGTGTGGAGAAGGTGAACCTGCTGTTTGCGGACCTGGAGCTGCGGAATCAGATCTGGGATGAGATGCGGGAACGGTCAAATTATACGGTTACATCTTCTCTGGCAGCAAACCTGGAACTGAATGATAAATATGCCACAAAAGGAAATGGGCTGCGCAGTCTGTGCCGCTATCTGGGCATTGGGATGGACCATGTGATGGCATTTGGTGACAGTTATAATGATATGAATATGCTTCAGGAAGCCGGCATCGGTGTGGCGATGGGAAATGCCAGTGATGAGATCAAAGCGGCGGCGGATGTGATTACGCTCAGTAATGACGAGGACGGCGTGGCGGATATGGTGATCAGAAAGTTGAGTGTGATGTAAATTGAAGATGAACATTGTATTTGTTGCTGCTGCGGCTATTCTTTTGTTATCAGCCTTTTCCGGTTATCGGAAAGGCTTTTTTAAAACGGCGATTACCATGGCCTCTTTTCTGATTGCGATTGTTATCGTATCAGTCATTCATCCTGTGGTGACTGCTGTCGTAAGGGAACGCACGGGGATTGAGGAGACTGTCCGACGTACGGTTTATGAATTTCTGGATGAGGTCGGGGAGCATGGGTTATCCGGAGAATCCTTCGGAGAATTCGGTGACGGTAAAGCGCTGCCGAAATTCTGGGAATATGCCCTTCAGGAATTTCCGTTGGAACAGATCGGAGAGAAGCTGGGGCTGGAAGGTCTGTCCGCCGATCAGCTCTATAAGCAAATCGGTCTGGAAAAGATCGTGGATTATTATGTGGATTACTACAGCGGTATTATAATCAAAACGATTTCTTATGTCATATCAGTCCTCATCGCCTATCTGCTGATCCGGATTGGCCTGTTTGTGGCGGATGTGATCGGGGCGGTTCCGGTGCTGTCGATGCTGAACCGCATGGCAGGGCTGCTTCTGGGACTGGCGCGGGGCGTGGTGATTCTCTGGCTGTTCGGGCTGGTAATTGCATTGTGCGCAGGTTATCATCAGATGCCGTCCGTGCTGCATATGATCGGGGAGAACGGTATGCTGCTTTTCCTCTATAGAAACAATCCGCTGGCTTGGTTGATTCTGCCGAAAAAGTAAGGCCGCATAAGGGGTTGCGAGAGGTAAATGAAAAAAATAAAAAAAATTGAAAAAAGTTATTGACAAACGTGTTGAGGCGTGATATCCTATATGAGCTGCCGGGGGGAACACCTAAGACAGCAAAGAGAAGTGAAAGAGAACCTTGATAATTGAACAGTATAACCAACCCTGAAAAGATTCTTTAAAAAGATTTTATTTTCAGAACGAAAACCAAGTAAAACGGAAAAGATTAGCTAACGTTAATCATGACCGGACAAACCATAAAACGAGAGTTTGATCCTGGCTCAGGATGAACGCTGGCGGCGTGCTTAACACATGCAAGTCGAACGAAGCACTTGAGAACAAATCTTCGGAGGCGTTCTCTTGTGACTGAGTGGCGGACGGGTGAGTAACGCGTGGGTAACCTGCCCTATACAGGGGGATAACAGTTAGAAATGACTGCTAATACCGCATAAGCGCACAGGACCGCATGGTTCGGTGTGAAAAACTGAGGTGGTATAGGATGGACCCGCGTCTGATTAGCTTGTTGGTGGGGTAACGGCTCACCAAGGCGACGATCAGTAGCCGGCCTGAGAGGGCGACCGGCCACATTGGGACTGAGACACGGCCCAAACTCCTACGGGAG